>Ga0209278_1000075_pt1 | contig 164118 bp, 147 predicted proteins | sample JI81BgreenDNA_FD_187504 | JGI IMG/M metagenome (GOLD analysis project Ga0209278, IMG submission 187504) | Wastewater effluent complex algal communities from Wisconsin, to seasonally profile nutrient transformation and Carbon sequestration -... | ecosystem: Engineered > WWTP > Effluent > Algae... | reverse complement strand
ACTAATTACCCCCCTACTAAAACCTAACTCTCAAATCGGGTCGCAAAAATCAGAAATATTTTTGAACTCGCAAAAAATTTAAACCACTTTTTTTAAAAACTTTTTTTTAAATCACTCACACTAAACCCCTTACCAAATTACTAAAAACAAAAAACAATACTACACACAACTTGCTCTCTCTCAATCGGGCTGCAAACATCCGAAAAGTTTAATACCATTACAAACTTTGGGCAAACTTTTTTTGAAAAAAAAATTCAAAAATTAAAGCTAATACATAAATACTTCATTTACAATGAGATAAAAAGATTGTAAATACATTAATATAAACTACAAAAGTAGCTATGATAAAGTACCCATAAAGTTATTATGTTATTTAATGCAGTTAGTTTAAAACAATAGCATATATACTTAGTATAATCCCTTTGTATGTTTCAAATAAATATACAAAGGGATCAATAATGCTCTCAAACAGTCTTATTTTCACCCCAACAACTCCACAAATTCAAAAGTATTGCCATCAAACAAGCCTTTATCACTGAGTTTCAGGGCAGGAATGACTAACAAAGCCATGAACGAAAGTGTCATAAACGGGGCTTTGAGGGTGCAGCCCAAAGACTTAGCCAATTGGTCTATTTCGGTGTATTGTTGTGCTACGGTTTCGCCACTTTCGGCAGACATGATACCCGCCACAGGCAGCGGCAATACTTTCACTGTTTCGCCATTTACTGCCACTACGCCACCTTTATATGCTATCAAAGCATTTACCGCCTTACAAATTTCCTCATCATTTACCCCTACGGCAATAATATTGTGCGAATCATGCCCAACAGACGAAGCAATAGCACCATGTTGCAAACCAAAGTTCTTGATAAACGCAATGGCAGGCTCGGCTTGTGCGATATAACGGTTAATGACAGTCATTTTCAATACATCTGCCTTTGTATCACTGTTTAATAGCTTATTTGCAGCTACTTCGTGCCAATACAATTTGGTAATTAGTTCGCCATCTATAGCCTCAATCACTCGTAGTTTTGTTTGGTGTGGCAATGCGGGGGCAAGGGCAAAATCTTTGGGCTGGCGTGGTGTTGCCTCAAAATAGTTGAGAGGCGTGGCAGGTGTGGTACGGATAAAATCTTGTTGCTTTTCAGCTACTAATTCACCATTGATGTATGTTTGTAACACATTGAAATCTTGTAGGTTATCTACTAAAATAAAATCTGCTGTATCACCTACATTTAATAAACCCACTTCCAAACCATAGTGTTTCACCGGATTGATACACGCAGCCTGTAGGACTTTGAAAACGTCTATGCCACGAGCTACTGCACTTTTGACTAATAAATTGATATGCCCTACTACCAAGTCGTCTGGGTGTTTGTCATCAGAACAAAACATCATATTTTCCCAATGTTCGGGCAATAAATCTATCAAGGCATTAAAATTTTTGGCTGCACTGCCTTCACGTATCAAAATCTTCATGCCGTATTGCAATTTGTCTAAGGCTTCGGCTGCACTTACGCATTCGTGGTCGGTGCTGATGCCCGCCGATATATACTGCTTGGCAGTTTCTCCTCGCAAGGCTGGTGCGTGTCCATCTATGACTTTTCCGTATTTTTGGGCAACCCGAATTTTGTCCATGACCAAATTATCTCTGTGTAATACCGCAGGGAAATTCATCATCTCTGCCAAATATTTAAGGTCGTATTGAGCAAAAAGTTGGTCTATGTCTTCGGCTGTAATGGTAGCCCCTGCCGTTTCGAAGGGTGTAGCAGGTACACAAGAAGGCACACCAAAGAAGAATTTAAACGGCACTTGTTGGGCATTTTCTATCATAAAAGCTACACCTTTTACGCCCAAAACATTTGCAATTTCGTGAGGGTCAGACACTGTAGCCACTGTACCATGCCGTACTGCCAGCTTTGCAAACTCTGAAGGCACTAACATAGAACTTTCTATGTGTACGTGAGCATCAACAAAAGCAGGTAGGATATACTGCGAAAACAATTTTTTTTGTGGCAAGATATTGACAATCTTACCCTTTTCGACATAAATTTCAGCAGGTTCTATAGTTCTTGCCAAAATATTTACTATATTTGCTTGGATTACCATATTGATAGACGTTTTTGCAATTATACTAAACCTTGTAAGGTTTCAGCAATAATAACAACAACTATTTTGAACCGACTTACTTATGCGTGATTTCTTTTGTTAAATTCTTGATTATGAAACGATACCTTGCCTTGTTTTGTATAGCTATATGCTTGCTTTCAACCTTACAAAGTTGTGGTGGTGCTGTGCGTACCGCATGGACTCCGCCCACGTATGGGAAAGGGCAAAAAAAGAAAAAGTTAGAGTGGTTAAAAATGGGTACTACACCTCTCAATAGGCGTAATCCTACACATTAAGAGTAGCTTTTTAATTAATTTTTTATGAAAAATATTATAAAACTATTGGCTTTGTTGGTATTTATTTCAGCAGCAGGTTGTTATCATAATCCTCGTACTGCATGGACTCCGCCTGCCTACAAGAAAAAACAGTACAGACCCGGTGTTAAATAACGGTTATATGATAAAATATTTCAGCAAAACTTCTTCTTTTTTCTTGACTTTATGTTTGCTATTAAGCCTTACTGTAAGTGTTGTAAGTTGTGGTAGTAGCAAAGGAGGAAGTAGAAATTCTAAGAAAATAAAAAGAGGTAAACCAATTCCTTGTCCTGTAAAAGATTGTTAGCAATGTACCTACGTAATTGATAGCAAAAATAATTAGCCCTAAAAAACATAATTTTTAGGGCTAATTATTTTTATATTTTGAAAGTAAATCTTGCCTACCATTTTAAGACTAAACCAACAGTATTTGGTGAAGTTGTTTGAAATTGCAAATAAGGACGAAAAGCCGAAGTATTTTGTCCTAACTTTTCGTTGTAAAGTTTTACAGATTTATGCAAAGCCGTTTTGGACAATATGCCAAACAGTATGCCCAAACCAAAACTGCCAACGCCTGCCCCTAAAATAGCATCATTTTTCTTGTAGTTATCTATGGTCAGTCGTCCACGCATTTCATAACCTATACCCGCCAAACCGCCTGCCAAACCTACCAATGCCACAATTTGGTAATCTCTGGACGCATTAAATTTTTTGAAGGCTAAAGTATTATTTTGTTGCTCCAACAAAGCTATGTATTGGTTCATACCTATTTTTTTGTCTTGGCGATACACTCCGAACAAGCCTTTTACAGTCAAAGCATTTTGTGCTGTGACACTTTTGACCATTCCCAATAAACAAAATACGCAAACTAAAAATTGTTTTGTGTTCATAACTTTGTTGGCTTAAATTACTGTAGCTTTATTTTTCGAAAGGAATAAAAACAACCATACCTGCCTTTATTTCTCCATTAAAATCCGTAATAAGTTCCGATAATTTTTCGTTTTTGTAGTATTTTTTTGCAATAGCAAACGCCGTTTCGCCACTTTTGGCTATATGTGTACCCTTTACAGGTACAACAAAAGCTTTTTCGCCGTTTAGCTCTGCTACTTTAATAGCTTTTTCACTTTTGATATGAAACTTGTTGGCTACTTCTTTTTCTGTTTTATATTTTTCGTTTTTGAAAAAACCATATACTTTATAGCTACTCGCATTGGCAATGGCACTACTCCGCACAGAGTCCGCCACTTTGTATTGGTGTAGTTCTCGTTTCAGAAACTCTATTTCTGTTTTCAAATCATCTGTACTTTCCAAAGCACCTTGTGGGTTTTGGCTTGCTTCTTTGGCTGCTTCTTCAAAGGCTTTATCTACAGCTACAGTGTTTTCATTGGGCGTGGTTTTGGGTGTTTGCGGTGTAGGATTGTTAGAATTTTGTGCTTGTGCCACTATCAATTTTTCTTGCCACTCTGCCTTAGACGTTAAAAACAAGGCAATTACAAACACACAGAGCATAAAAATAGCTATGGCAGTAATGAGATGAGTACGAGTTACATCTCCTAATAGAGTATCTTCGTGTTGCGTTTCTTCGGTTGTCATACACTAAATGGGTAAAACGATAAGTCTTATTATTACAATCTTGTCAAGATTATTCAAACAACTGTCGAGCAAAAATAGAGAAACTTTTTTGTTAGAATTGTGTTTTTGCGAAAAAACTATTTACCTTTGCAGCCTAAAAATTCAAGACGAATCATCATGGCAAAGGTAAATGACGGAAAAGAAACAAATACAACAGTTACACCTGAGGCACAAGTAGGAGGCGGGTTAGAAAACGAAAATGTGTTCGAGAGTGCAGAGGCTTTACAAGATAATTTAGTACACACTTTAGATAAAGCCAAAGGAAATTCTCCTTTTGTATTAGGTGGCTTAGGTTTAATCGTAGTGATTATTGGCGGTTTTTTGTTCTATAAATGGAACAACCAACGCCAAAATGAGGCTGCTCAAAAAGAGTTGTTTCCTGCACAATTTTATTTAGAAAAAGACTCTTTGAATAAGGCTTTCAAAGGTGATAACAATAACTCTACATCAGGCATAGAGGCTGTAGCCAATGATTTTGGTGGTACGGCTGGCGGAGATTTAGCAAGTTTCTATACAGGTATTGCTCGTTTGAAAGAAGGCAAATATGATGAAGCTATTGCAGCCTTAGAAAAATTCAACCCGAATGATTATATCTTACAAGCAAGAGCCTTTTCATTAATTGGTGATGCGTATTCTGAAAAGAAAGATTGGGCAAGTGCTACAAAATACTACCAAAAAGCTGCTGATTTCTACCCTAACGAAGAATATACGCCAACATATTTGGTAAAATTGGCACAAGTACAAGAAGCAAACGGCGATTTAGAAGGTGCTAAAAAGTCTTACCAAACCATTGTTGATAAATTTGAAAAATCAACAGAAAGAACTTCAGCAGAGAAAAACGTAGCAAGATTAGAAGCTAAAGCTACTGCAACACCTGCAAAATAATTTGATACAAAACTTTTTATACATAAAATATACACCCTAAAGGTCTTTAAAACTTTTAGGGTGTTTTTTCTTACCAACTAAAATACGTATCTTGATTACCAAAACCCCATTTTTTGTATGAAAATACCCTTGCATTTTCATTTAGTCGTTTTGTTATTAGGAGGCATTTTGTTCTTTTATGTCTTGGACGTAGCCTCACTAATACTCATTCCTTTGGTTTTTGCAGCTCTGATGTCTTTGTTTTTGCTGCCTTTGTGTCGCAAATTAGAACAGTGGAACTTCTCAAGAGGCTTGGCTATTGCCTCCAGTCTTTTGGTAGTTGTATTAGGTATAGTTGTGATTATTAGCCTGATTTACAGCAACTTAATTTCTTTTCAAACCGACTTGCCACAGATGCAAAGCCGAAGCAAAGACTTAGTAGTGTTATTGCAAAATACCATTGCCAAACAGTTTCAGATTTCGGAAGAGCAACAACTTTTATGGCTCAAACAAAATCTTGATGGACTTATCAATGCAGCAGGTAAACAACTGAATGGCGTAATCAATTCACTGTCTATTTATTTTTCGCAACTATTCATCATTCCTATCTATGTGTTCTTTATGTTGTATTACCGCAATATTTTTAAGAATTTCATTCACAAGATTATAGATGACCAACACATAGAAAAAGCTACAGTCATAGAAAACCAAATTCAAACGGTTGTGCAAAAGTATATTGTAGGACTTTTCAGTGTGGTAAGTATTATAGCTATGCTAAATATTACAGGCTTGGTCGTAATTGGTGTGAAACACGCCTTGTTTTTTGGTATTTTGGCGGGTTTTTTAACCATTATTCCCTATATAGGCATTTTCATAGGTGCGTCATTACCTATTTTATATGCCTTAGTGATGTACGATAGTTTGTATATACCTTTGGCGGTTTTAGTTTGGTTTGTCATTGTACAATTTTTAGAAGGAAACTTCATTACTCCCAATATCGTAGGTTCACAAGTAAGTATTAATCCTTTGGTAGCTATGTTAGCTTTGTTGGTAGGCGGTACAGTTTGGGGCATTGCAGGCATGATTTTATTTGTCCCCTTAGTGGCTATTTGCAAAGTAGTTTTGGATAATATCCCCACCCTTTCGCCCTACGGCTATTTGTTGGGCGAAGGAGATAAACCTGCACCAAGCCCAGAACAAGTGAGTTTTTGGAGACTATGGTTAGCCAAATTGCGTAAAAAATAATTTTTTAATAGTCATCTACTAAAAAAAGGTGTAATCTTTTGAAAAGATTACACCTTTAATATGGTATTTTAGGCTAAAATTTTTAATTGCCTATAAAATTATACTTGCTCCTCTGGAGTAGAAGTAGGGGCAGCCGTTTCAGTTTTTTTCTTGCCAATAGTACGTTTAGCTTTTTCTTGTGGTACTACTTGTATTTCTTCCACATCTGCCAAAATACGTCCACAGTGTTCACATACAATGAGTTTACGTTTTTCTCTAATGTCTGCTTGGCGTTGCGGAGGTACAACATTGAAACAACCACCACAGGCATCACGTTTTACCGTAACCACCGCCAAACCGTTGCGAGCATTAGAACGAATACGCATATAAGAATTGTAGAGTCTTTCTTCTATGCTTTTTCCACGTTTTTCTCTTTCCTTCATCAATTTGTCTTCGTCTTCCATGCTTTCCGCCATGATAGCCTCCAACTCTTTGCGTTTATTGTCCAACGTGATTTTTAGTTCTGTATGTTGTTTTTCTGTATCGTTGATTTGCTCTTTCTTTCTGTCCAATTTTGCAGAGGCTTCACGAATACGGCGGTTAGCTACCTGAATGTCTAAGTCTTGCAACTCTATTTCTTTGGTAATAGCCTCATACTCACGGTTGTTCTTCACGTTTTGTTGTTGCTCTTGGTATTTTTTCATGAGTCTTTCTGCCTCTTTAATGGCATTTCTGTTATTAGACACTTCCTCGTCTAACTTTACAGATTCCTCATTAAATTTTTTGATACGGGTTTCTATGCCTATCAGTTCATCTTCTAAATCCTGTACCTCCATAGGCAAATCACCTCTAACTCTCTTTATCTCGTCTAACTTAGAGTCTATACTTTGAAGTTTTAACAGGGCTTCTAATTTTTTGGCAACAGTATTTTCCATGATGCTGAACAAAGAATGTATGATTGAAACTGCAAAATAAGTTTTTTTTGCCGTTGTAAACAACCTTTTAGCCTTTTTTTTAGTTAAAAAGAAAAAACAATCTTTCTGAATGTTTTGTATTGTCTATTCTTTTATCCTATATTTGCAGTCCTTTTAAATATAGGTATCTACAAAATATCAAACAATAATATATCATGGACTTGTTAAAATTCGTAGAAGGGCAACAAACGGCAGAAAAAAGAGCTACATTACCTACCTTCAAAGCTGGTGATACTGTAAATGTTCACGTAAAGATTAAAGAGGGTAGCAAAGAACGTATCCAACAGTTTCAAGGTACTGTAATTGCTCGTAGAGGTACTAGCACAAATGGCGAAACATTTACTGTTCGTAAAGTATCTAATGGCGTAGGAGTAGAAAGAGTATTCCCTATCTTGTCGCCTATTATTGATAAAATAGAAGTATTGAGAATTGGCAAAGTAAGACGTGCTAAATTATTCTATTTAAGACACAAATCTGGTAAAGACGCAAGAATTAAAGAATTGCGTACTGAAAATAAAAATGCTTAATTTTATTTGGCATTTGTTTGACGTTTTTGTTTTGTTTTTCATAGTGGATTGGAAGCCTTATTCTCTTTGGGGATATGGCTTTTTGTTTTGCCCAAAAATTACAGTTGCCTTTAGGCGAACTACATTAATAATGTCCAATGACTTAAAGGAATTTTCTAGTTTTTTGTGTAAATTTGCCTAATTTTTACTAATTCGCAACATAATAACCCCAAATCTCCTGTAGCTACGGACTTTAGTCCGTATTAGCTATTTGCCTACGAACTAAAGTCCGTAGCTACAGGGAAATAAACCTGAATGTACCATGTCAGCAACAAAAACGGCACCTGTAGAAAACTCGGTGTTTCAAAAAGTAATTTCACACGCCAAAGAATACGGCTTTGTGTTCCCTTCTTCAGAAATTTATGATGGGTTGGCAGCCGTTTATGATTATGGTCAAAACGGTGTGGAGTTGAAAAATAACCTCAAAATGTGTTGGTGGAAATCTATGACACAACTCCACGACAATATCGTGGGCATAGATGCTGCTATCCTTATGCACCCCAAAACTTGGGTGGCTTCTGGTCACGTAGCAAGTTTTGCAGACCCAATGTTGGACAATAAAGACTCTAAAAAGAGATACAGAGCCGACCAACTCCTCGAAAAACACGCAGACGAATTGAAAGCCAACGGGCAAGCAGAAAAAGCACAACAAGTATTAGATGATATGAATAAGTTATTGACTGACAATGACTTAAAAGGCTTGTTGGATTTGATTATTGCCGAAAAAATCAAATGTCCGTTATCTGGCACTGCCAACTGGACAGAAATTCGCCAATTCAACCTCATGTTTAGTACCCAATTAGGTGCTATGGCAGAAGAAGCAAGTGAGATTTATCTTCGTCCCGAAACGGCACAAGGTATTTTCGTAAACTACCTCAACGTACAAAAAACAGGACGTATGAAATTGCCTTTTGGTATTGCCCAAATCGGTAAAGCCTTTCGTAATGAGATAGTTGCACGCCAATTTATCTTCCGTATGCGTGAGTTTGAACAAATGGAAATGCAGTTTTTCATTCAACCCGGGACACAAAAAGAATGGTATGAAAAATGGAAAACAACCCGTTTGAAATGGCACAAAGCATTGGGCTTACCTGCCGAAAAGCTACAATACCACGACCATGTGAAGTTGGCTCATTATGCAGATGCAGCCGTAGATATTGAGTTTGAGTTTCCGTTTGGTTTCAAAGAAATGGAGGGTATTCACTCTCGTACAAACTTCGATTTGTCTGAACACGAAAAATTGTCTAAGAAAAAGCAACAATACTATGACAACGACATTAACAAAAACTATGTACCGTATGTCATAGAAACTTCGGTAGGTGCAGACCGTCTATTCTTGGCTCATTTGTGCAATGCGTACACAGAAGAACAAGGTGTAGATGCAGAAGGTAATACAAAAGAACGAATTTTCTTGAAGTTGCACCCTGCGGTAGCTCCTATCAAAGCTGCTATTTTCCCTTTGACTAAAAAAGATGGTTTGCCAGAAAAAGCCATGAAGATATTTGACGACTTGAAATTAGATTTCAAAGTTACTTATGAAGAAAAGGATTCTATAGGCAAGAGATACACTCGTCAAGATTTGTTGGGTACGCCGTTCTGTATCACTGTCGACCACCAAACTTTAGAAGACGACACTGTTACAGTGCGTTATAGAGATACAGTAGTACAAGAAAGATTGCCAATTTCTGCATTAAGAGCAAAAATTGAGCATGAAACTTCTATGAAACGGATTTTTGAGCAGTTGTAGGCAGAGTTTTTTAGTAGAAAAACAAAAAGTGTCATCTTTGAAAAGAGATGACACTTTTTGTTTATAAGAAGATTTTATCAAAACTTAAACCCAACATTCACCGCTAAGGCGTGTTTGTACTGCACCACAAAAGACTTGTTATCTACCTTTACATCATTGAAATACAACAAGTTAGTACCAAAAGAAGTAGTTAAGAAACTATTTACTTTCATTACGACTAATGCGTCCCATGTTACATCTATTTTCGCAAGGTCTTGGTAGGGGGCGAATGCCATAAACGCCGTTTTAAAACTCACATTTTTTACAACTTGTAGCTCCAGATTTGTTTTAAAAGTATTGCCTAACTCTACTCTCACTTTGCTGCCATCTGGCGTATATTTTTTGCTTATAGCCAAAGAGTCGTCTAAAACAAAGGTAGTACGTCCACTCAAAGGCTGCAAAGAAGCACTAAAATTAACTTTTTCGTTTTTTGTAGCATATTCAATACCCAAACCATTGAGCAAATAACCCGGTGCCATGAAGGTAGAAATTCGTTGGTCGGTTACTTCGTTGCCGTTTGCATCACGTTTAAACGTATAACCATTCAATATTTGTGTTCTTAGTTCCAAACTACCTAAAAAATTCCAGTGAGTAGCCATTTTGTAGGCGTATTTAGTGCCTATTATAAGCAAATCATCTGTTTTTTTGAAAAGATTTTTGCCATCTCCTACCCTTGCTCCACCCAAAGCCAAGTTGCCATACATATCCCACGTACTTTTTGCCCCAATTCGGCTGAGTTTACCGTCTAAGACAGTACCCAAAGAAATAGAACTTTGTCCGCCCCCTGCCCAATTATTCAGTGTAACAGTAGAGAAATTGAGGTTGGCAGCTCCGTTTTTTTTCCACACAACTGTATCTTTAGGCGTGTCTTGTGCAAAAAGTTGTTGAGTAAAAACTAAGAAGCAAAAAAGTAAGGTGGCAAAAGAAAACCCTTGTTGCATAAATTTGTTCAAATTAAAGTGTAACCAAAAGTTAAATAAATACGATAAGACTCTTAACGAAAAATATGCCTAAACTGTATTTTAAAAAGTTTTATAGGAAAGAAAACCCTAAAAATCAAAATTCGTGTATTTTTTACACTGTTGCATTTTTTAAGATTTAACAAAAAAACTTGGAAATTAACAAAAAAAAGCCTAATTTTTGAAACTATAGACATCACACTTTGGCATATTCGTTCAATTTTTCAGTATTACACTTACAAAGACTTATGAGAGGGCGTATTTTCTACGGAATGACAATGCTTGGGCTACTTTGGTCAGTGGCTGTTATGCCTGTGCTGGCACAGCCCAGCGAAGAGGTGGCTTTGCAAGCGTATATCAAGGCTGAAAATATGAAAAGAACTAAACGGTACATAGAAGCTATTTTTGAGTACGACAAGGCTATCTCCGCAGACCCCGCCAACTTCAAGTTCATCTTTTCAAAAGGGCAATGTTATTTTATGCTAAGAGATGCAGAAAATGCGATAACAGCCTTCAAAAAAACAGTAGAAATCAAAAAAGATTTTATCCCTGCCTATACGCTGATGGCTCAATGCTATAAAGTACAGAAAAAAACTGAGGAAATTGTAGCAAGTTTAGACAATGCCTTTAAATACGAAACAGACGTACAAAAAAGGTTAAAGTACAAACTCACAATTATCAATACCTTAGTTCGTAATAGTGAATACGGCAAGGCAAAGGCACATATAGCAGACGCAAGGAAACTAAGCCCTTCAGACCCAGATTTGTTGTTTTATGAAGCAAAAACAAGCAATGAATTAGGCGACTACAACACTGCCAAACAAGCCATGCTTACAGCTACCCGTCAGTTACACACCAAAGAGCCGAAATATGCAGCCCGTTTTTATTATGAATTAGGCTATGCCTTCTATAAATTAGGGCAATACGAATTGGCTTTTGAGGCTTGGCAAAATGCTAATTATGGCTATTTCAAAAATTTGATTTATAAGTACGACCCTAAAAATTATTTTTCTACGGCACAAGCCTACTATAAAATCTATGATTTTGCACTATCAAAAGAATACCTTACGCAAACCCTGAAAATGCAGCATAACTATACACAAGCCCATATTTTGATGGCGGAAATTACCAAAAAAGAAACGAATAGAAATGATGCTGCTCTTACCCACTACTTAGAAGCTGTAAAAAATGAGCAAAATCTCAATAATAAGTTTGAAATGTATAAAGCTATTACGTTTGGAGAAATGGACGCAGGCAAATTTGGTGATGCGATTACCTACTCCAAAGAGGCTTTAGCTATTAAACCAACCGAACATACTTTAATGTTCATACAAGCTATGGCGTATTATCGCATGAAAAACTTTGTGGAGTCAATTAAAATTTTAGAAAACTTAGTAGTGATACCGGGCGTAGATTTTGAAACCAAAGCTATGTATTACTTTGGCATAGCTACAGTCCGTAAAGCTATGAACCAACCTGATAAAGCTCGTGATGCTTACAAAAAAGCTGATTTTGGTTCTTTTTCTCGTGCAGCCCAAATGGAATATGACAAAATAACACCTAAAAAACCCGAAGACGAAAAATCTCCTGTAGAAGAAGTTTTTGATGTACCAGAAGGTACAAATAACGGGGGCTAATTGTGCTAAAGCATAATTTTTAATTAGTGAATTTTTAATTCTTTTATAAGATAGTCTATTAAATTCCTTGTAAAAATTTGCTTTTTCACAAATAATTAAATAGCTTGTAAAATATTTTCGTGCCTTTTGTTACAATAAAAACTATCATACCTTAATATCATTATCTTTACAGTCCAACCATGTTGTATTACCATGTTTGGCTGTTTTTTTATTTTTATTCTAACTAAAATCTTTACAACTTATCATCATGTTTAAGCAATGTTTATTAGCAACTGCGTGTTTGCTAGTGGCAACAAGCAGTTTTGCCCAACAAAAATGGAATCTCCAGCGTTGTGTGCAGTATGCCATAGAAAACAATGTAGGCTTGAAAATCAATAAATTATCTGTAGATGCCAACCAATCTACCTTAGCCCAGTCTAATGCTGCTCGCCTGCCCAATTTAAATATTTCAGGCTCACAAGGTTGGAGTACAGGTCGTAACATTGACCCTCGCACCAACCAATTTGTGGACAGGTCTGTTTGGAGTAACAACTGGTCTGTGAATACAGGCGTAACTTTGTTCAATGGTTTCTCTATTAATAATACGATTAAACAGTCGCAATACAACGTACAAGCAGCCCAATTTGACTATGAAAGAACTAAAAATGATTTGGTACTGAATGTAGTCAATGCCTATCTACAAATTATGTTGAACAAAGAGTTAATCGAAACCGCCAAAATTCAACTACAAAATACCACAGAACAGTTAGACAGAACATTAAAACTCATAGAAGGTGGTCGTTTAGCAGAAGCCAATAAATACGACTTAATTTCTCAACAAGCTAATGACGAACTGCGTATCGTTACTGCCGAAAATAATATGAATATTGCGATAGTACGATTGAAACAACTTTTGCAAGTACCTATGGACGAGGCATTGGATTTGGAAATTCCACAAATTCAAGAACCTAATGAAAGTGGTTTAGCTGCCACTTCTGCCTCTATCTACGAAACAGCCGAAACTTCACAGCCTATTGTCAAAAATGCAGATGCTTTAATCAAAAGTGCAGAGTTTGGTGTAGAGATAGCCAAAGCTAACCGTTATCCTATTGTTACTTTTGGGGCAAATATCTCCTCTGTTTATTCAAGCCTTACACAACTACCCATCTTGAGCCAAGCTACCGTAACTGGTGTAAGAAATACAGGTACATTTATAGGTGATGTTGTTCCTACAGACCCTAATGATAGCCGTTGGGTACGTACACCTGTAGTCAATGTTCCTACAGAAACTCCTTCTATGTTTAACCAATGGCTTGACCAAAATATTAGGTATGGAGCAAGTATCAATCTCCAAATACCTATTTATAGTAGAGGGCAAATCAAAAATGGTATCAAACAAGCTACCATACAACAAGAAAGAGCTACTTTACAAGCCCAAAACGTAAGAAATCAACTTCGTCAAACCATTGAGCAGGCGTATGTAGATGCCAAAGGTGCAGCCAAAACCTACCAAGCCAATAAAGTTCGTGCTAATGCTTTGACAGAATCTACTCGCATTGCAGAACAAAGATTTACTTTAGGGGCTATCAATGCGGTAGAATATACATTGAGCAAAAACAATTTGGCGATTGCCCAATCTGACATGGTACGTACTAAATACGAATACGTATTTCGTCTAAAGGTTTTAGATTTTTATATGGGTAAAGAAATAAAGTTAGACTAATTTGGTTTTGGAGTTACTTCAACCTAAATTTTCGCATATCAATAAAACAGCACACGATTACCCTTAGGCAATCGTGTGCTGTTTTATTAGCTTCATTGGGATTAATAGAAACCTTAGTTGTATTTCTCCAAATTCACTTCCAATTTTTGGGCAGTTTCTACCAATAATTTTTGTTGATAAGGCTTTAACTGCGAAATTTTCAGGTTGCCACTCACCAAACTATCCATCAATTTTTTGCTTAAAATCAATGTAACACCTTGTTCGCCATACTCTTGTGCCAAAAAATTGCGAATAGGCATAAATACGGCATCTCTTTCATCTTGCAAGGCTTTGCGTTGTTCGGCAGTCATTCCCGAAAACTTTTTTTCCTTTGCCAAACCCTTTTTTTGTGCCAATGCGTGTGCATTGTTGATAAGAGTTTCTAATTCTTCCAAAAACTCCTCTTTTTTGGCGTAAGGGTGAATACCTTTTAAACCTAACCACGCTGCTAACGTACCCTGTGGATTTTTGAGCAAATCCCATAGTACGTCATTATGAAAAACCTGTGAAGGTGGTTTGTTGAGTTGTTGGGCTATTTTTTCTCTAAAATGGTAAATGCTTGTTATCACAAAAAACTCGTATTCACTACAACTATTAAACAAACTCTTGAGCTTTTCTTCCTCACTTTCAGTTTCTTTTTGGGTGAGAGCCACACATTCCTGCTCAAAAATCCATAACAAGTTTTTTTCTTGCAACAACTCCAAAATCTTTGCATACAATTTATGCAAATAACTCACATCATTCACCGCATACAAAAGTTGTTGCCCTGTCAATGGTCTTTTGCCCCAATCACTGCGTTGCTGTCCTTTTTCTATCGTAATGCCCAAAACAGTGGACAACATACCTTGCAATGAATTAAAAGGCAAATTCAGCAAACGAGCAGCTATTTCTGTATCAAAAACAGACTGAATCGGGCAGCCTACCGACTTCAAAAGTTGTATATCTTCGTTGGCTGCGTGCAGTATTTTGAGTTGTTGGGCATTTCGCAGCACTTTCCACAAAGGTTCTAATTGCAGTTTTTTGAGGGGGTCTATCAAAAAACATTCTTTTTCAGACGCAATTTGAATAAGGTTGAGCTGAAAACCATAACGGAAACGGTTACGGTCAAATTCTACGTCTAAGGCAATAACGGACAGAGGAGCTATGGTTTGGGTACATAACAACAAATCGGCTTGTGTTTCTACCACATATATTTTGTGCGAATTATGCTTTAATTGCATAGGCATACAGAGTTGGCGGTGTTTGTTTGTAGGGTTGCTGGTCGTAAGCAGTTGCTTTTCTCAAAGGCTTTTCACAAATTTAAGAAATTACGTTATTTTAGCAACTCATTACACAATTATTTATACAGACTACCACAACACACTATACAATTTGCCAATCATTGTAGGCACAAATTTTTAAGCCTATTTTATGGGTGTATCATTACTTTTTTCTTGCTTATTTTTTAGCTTTATACAAATTAAACAAACACTATCTACATGATGTATAACCGAACTTTTGCCAAAATTATTCTTGCATTTTTTAAGGCGAAAACTTTTAAAGCATTGATTCCGGGGCTGTTAGTAGCTTGTGGCTATACGGCTTTGTTAGTTTGGGCAGATTCTGCCCTGATAACCAAACAATTACGCATAGCTCCATTTATTTACCAATTAGTTGGTATTGTCTTGGGTTTGCTTTTGGTTTTTCGTACCAATACCGCCTACGAAAGATGGTGGGAAGGTCGCAGACTCTTAGGGCAGTTGTTGAACACCAGCCGAAATTTAGCCCTTAAACTCAATGCCTATTTACCCGCAGAAGACCTTGCTACTCGACAGTATTTTGCAACTTTGACCACAAATTTTGCTTTTGCTCTCAAAGAACATCTGCGACTTGGCGTAAAAGAAGAAGAATTATTAGAAACTTCGCCAGCTACTTTGCCTTATGTAACCGCAGCCAATCATATTCCGAACCGTATTGCTTCCTTAATTTTTGAAGAAGTACAACGGCTCAATGTGAAAGGTGTCTTGAAAAATGAACATTTGATTACCTTAAATCCGCAATTAGAAGCCCTTACAGACATTATAGGTGGTTGTGAACGTATCAAAAAATCGCCGATTCCGCAAGCCTACAGAGTGCATTTACTCAAATTCATCTTCTTGTTTATTACCGTATTGCCTTGGGGTTTGGTTGGTGATATGCACTATTGGGCTATGATGATTGTGGCTATGATTTTTTATGCCTTCGTAGGCTTAGATTTTATTGCCAATGAAATAGAAGACCCATTCGGCAATGATGCCAATGACTTGCCCACAGATGCCATTTGTAACAGTATCAAGGCTTCGGTTTTTGAAATTTTAAAAACAAAATAAACAATAATCAGTAAACAGTTACCAATTATTGTTTATCAATAACTGATAACTGTTTACTGTTCACTGATAACTGAAAAGTCGCCAACTTCTATTTTCCGCACCACGTCCATACCTTTTATCACTCTGCCAAAAATAGTGTATCTACCGTCTAAATGTGGTGTAGGCGAATGTGTAATAAAAAACTGACTGCCTTCGGTGTCTTTTCCTGCCGATGCCATGCCTACATAACCTTCGCCATAACCCACAGGCATAAACTCTGAACGAATACTAAAATCTACATTGCCGTAACCATCTCCGCGTGGACAACCCGACTGAATCACGAAATTGGGTACGACCCGATGCCATATTTTTTGTTGGAAATAGCCTTTTTCTACCAATTCCAAAAAGTTGAGGACAGACGCAGGAGCAACAGCAGGCAAAAGTTCTATCACAATATTTCCTTTGTTTGTTTTAATCGTAACTATTTGTTTATCAGTTAGTTTTTTGAGTTTTTCTTGTTGAATAGGGTGGTTAAAACTAAGTGCAGAAGGTGGCGTTTCTACAGTTCCCTCAAAAAATTGAATGGTTTTCTGAATATCCAAGTACGCCTCTATTTCCAAAGGCAAAGGCAGCGTAGGCAATACACTTTTGAGGAAATCAATAGATTGAATTTTTTGGCGGTAGTTGCGTTGGGGGTTGCGAAGTTCGGCAGCAGCCAAGCCCATCAGTACCACATCTTTGCCTTCAGTAAAAGTCTTAGTCAATAACTCAAAAATTTTGTTTTCTACAACAGTTTTTTGGGCGTAGGTCTTAAAATTTTCTTGATTTAACAGCACCATTAACGCATCAAAAGCAAAAGTATTCAAGGGTGTTTTGTGTTGTAAATTTATTTTTTCTACAATAAACTCAAAATTTTGTGGATTTTCTGCCAACGCATTGAGTAAAAACCCTTGTTCATAGACATTATCCGTTTTCTTGAAATACTTTTTGACAATACCCGACACCTTGTCTTTTTTGTCCCAACGCACAGCAGCAGCCAATAAATTTGCCCTTGCTTGTGGTTGCCTTGTAAACTCTGCCCAATCCAAATAGTCTATACCGTCATCTTTTTTGGCGTGGCTTCGCAAATGTTCACTCACGACCAAAGCCACCAAAGGGTGTTTGTCGTATAACAAAGCAGCTACTTTTTTCTGTAAACTTGCCGTATCAAATTTGGCTAAGGCACGTACCGCATTGATTCTCACCAATTCACTTTCATCTTTTTTAGCCACTTGCAACAGTTTTTCCTCTACATTTTTTTGCAAAGAACTATTCAAAGCCGTAGCTATGTTCATACGTACAAATTCATCTTTTTCTGTGTCTAATTTTTGTACCAAAATAGCTATTTGCGTAGAATCAAAGTTTTTTTGAGGGCTACGAGCTAAGGCATTGGCAGCGAATAGTCGTGCTGTGGAGGCTTGGCAGTCCAACAAACTCATAATTTTTTGCAAAGCCTTTGCATTGGTGAGGCGTTGCCATGTAACAGCCCTGTAAAGTCCTTTGGCTTGTCCTGTGCAGTTAGTTTCATTAGAACATTGGTAATCAGCTAAATAAGCCAAAGATTCTGGTGTAGCAGATTTGCCCAAAGCCTCTAAAATACTGGCTTGTGTTACATCATCTTTTTCGATAAGAGCAACTTCTACTAACAAAGCCCCTATTTCTTTGCTACCCAACTGCCCCAAACTGAATGCTGTAGCTTGGCGGAGTTCGGCATTTTCGTGCTTTAAAAAGGGTGCTAACAGCGAAATAGTTTGTGGGTTTTGGATAGAACCAAAAGCCAACATAGCTCTTGTTTTTTCTGCCGTAGTGCCATTAGCTAAAATAAGTGCTAAACTATCTACTTGTCTTTTATCCTGAAAGTCAATAATTTTTTGTAATGTAGTATTTTCATACAATTTATTTTGAGCTACAAGTTGTTGGCTAAAAAGTAAAACCCAACAACCGCAAACGAAAATTTTGGTAAAAAAATTAGACATTTTGAGTAACGTGTTAAATGAACTGAACAATGAGTTTTCCTACTGTAGTGTGGACTTCAGTCTGCACTGTAAGAATGTGTGGACTGAAGTCCACACTACAGTAGCACTACAAGGCGAATATACAATTTTATTTGACCAATACCACATAGATAATAAAGCCTATATCTTTCCAAAACTCAAATAAAATGTTTACCTTTGCGAAAAATTAACCAGAGGCATTTTCCTCAAAATCTTTAAGACACTTTAAGCCAATGATTGCTACAGCAGACATTCAAATACGCCCGATAGCTACATCGAGGATTTCTACCATTGATTTCAATAATCTGCCTTTTGGAAAGCACTTTGCAGACCACATGTTAGTGGCAGATTATATCAATGGTGAGTGGACAAACCTTTCAATAGAGCCTTACGAAAAACTTTTTTTAGCTCCGTCTAATGCTACTTTGCATTACGGACAGGCAATATTTGAAGGTCTTAAGGCGTATAAGAATACACAGGCTGATGACGTTTTTGTGTTTCGCCCAGATGAAAATTTCCAAAGATTCAATGCGTCAGCATATCGTATGTGTATGCCAGCAGTTCCCGAAGAAATTTTTATTGGTGGTTTGTTTGAGTTATTAAAATTGGATAGAGCATGGGTGCCAACGCAAGAAGGTAGTTCTTTATACATTCGCCCTTTCATGTTTGCTACAGACGAGTTGATTGGCGTAAGACCTTCGGACACCTATAAATTTATGATATTTACTTCGCCTGTAGGCAAATACTACAGCACACCTGTAAGAGTAAAAGTAGAAGACCAATACACCAGAGCCTCAAGTGGTGGCACAGGCACTGCCAAATGTGCGGGCAACTATGCAGGTTCTTTGCACCCTACGCAGTTAGCTTACAAACAAGGTTTCCAACAATTACTATGGACAGATGCCAAAGAACACCGTTTTATAGAGGAATCTGGCACAATGAACGTAATGTTTGTTATTGATAATGTGTTAGTTACTGCCCCTACAGGTGGTACAATTTTGGACGGTATTACGCGTAAAAGTGTCTTGGAAGTAGCCAGAGATTGGGGCATGAAAGTAGAAGAAAGACGCATAGCTATAGAAGAATTGATTGAAGCTGCCCAAAACGGCAAATTGCAAGAGGCTTTTGGTACAGGTACGGCTGCTACGATTGCCAATATCATTGAGATTGGTTACAAAGAACAAGTGTACCGCCTCCCAGAAATAGAAAACAGAACTTTTGCCCCTAAAATCTTAGCAGAATTAGAAGATTTGCGGAGAGGCAAAAAAGTAGATACTAAAAACTGGGTAGTAAAACTCTAAAATAATCACTATGTCCCTACTTGAAAATCTTTACAAGTAGGGATTTTTTGTAAAATATATAATTCCCCGTTTCTATTTTGGAAAAGGGAATTTTATACAAATTTTGAGCTTCAAAGGTCAAATCCCCTTCTCCAAATGGAGAGGGGGCAGGGGGTGAGGTCATTACAACTATTTTTTATATAAAAATGAAAAAAATTTTAATTTTAGGAGCAGGCAAATCTTCCTATAATCTTATCCAATATTTACTACAATATGCCAACACACACCAACACCATATTGTAGTAGGCGACTTTAACCAACAAGCTGCCCAAGAGAGAATAGCAGGTTATACGCATTGTGCAAGTGCCGTTGAGTTTGATGCACAAAACCCCGCTATTTGTAACAAATATGTGAGTGAATCGGACTTAGTGGTGTCTTTATTGCCACCAGCCTTGCATATTCATGCTGCCAAAGCCTGTTTGAAGTGGAACAAAAGTCTGTTTACCGCCTCTTACGTTTCTACAGAAATTAAGGCTTTAGATGCAGAGGCACGCAGCAAAGATTTGTTATTGATGAATGAATTGGGTTTAGACCCCGGGATAGACCATTTGTCTGCCATGAAAATCATTCACCATTTACAACAACAAGGAGCAAACATTACCTCTTTTAAATCTTATACAGGTGGTTTAGTAGCCCCCGAATATGACAATAATCCTTGGAACTATAAGTTTACTTGGAATCCTCGCAATGTAGTTTTGGCGGGACAAGGCGTAGCTAAATATATTGTAAACAATGACTATAAATATGTACCTTACCACCGTTTATTCACTGATATTCAAACAATTAGCGTAAAGGGTTATGGTAATTTTGACGGCTACCCCAACAGAGATTCTTTGAGCTACAGAGAAGTATACGGCTTAGAAAATATCCCCACCATGTTACGTGGTACACTCCGCAAAGAGGGTTTTTGCGAGGCTTGGAATGTTTTTGTGCAGTTGGGCATTACAGACGACAGCTATAAATTGGAAAACAGCCAACAAATGACTTACAGACAGTTTATAGATGCGTATTTGCCTGCCAACAACAGTTTAAGTGTAGAAGAAAGACTCAAAAATGTGATTGGAAACGACAAAAAGGCTATTTTTGATAAAATTGTTTGGTTAGGTTTATTAACTAATATGCCTATTCCGTTACAAAACGCCTCTCCTGCCCAAATCTTGCAGCACGTTTTAGAACAAAAATGGGCTTTGGGGCAAGAAGACAAAGACATGATTGTAATGCAACATATTTTTGAATACGAATTGAAAGGTAAAAAGCACGAATTATATTCTTCTTTGGTTGTAAAAGGCGACAACATTCACTCTACGGCAATGGCAAAAACAGTAGGTTTGCCCTTAGCTATGGGAGCAAAATTGTACTTAGAAGGCAAATTGGACGGTTTATCAGGTGTGCATGTGCCAATTATGCCAATGCTTTACGAACCTATTTTAGAAGAATTGGCAAGTATGGGCATTGTTTTTCAGGAGGAAATTAGCTAAAAATATTTCAACCTATAAGATTTTCAACAATCTTATAGGTTAATTTTTGGGGGTGGCTGTTATTTTTTCTTCTCATATTGATTAGCCCTTTTGTTTTCTACTGCCAATGTTACAGTTTCTTGTACCCTTTTGAGGCGTGTGGTAGCTTGTTTAGCATTCAAAATCCATTCTAAAATTCCCCTCTTGGTAGAAGGCGGAAATTTATCAAAATTTTCTTGGGCTTGTGGATTTGCAGTTAAGAGTGCAGCCAAATCTTCGGGAATTACCAACGCATCAACATCATTCAATGCGTCCCAAGTACCTGTTTGTTTGGCTAACTCTACCATTTTTAATCCTGCCGTTGTCATTTTATTAGCAGCTATTAGGTTGGCTACTTTCAATTTATTCACCTTGCTCCAATTACTTTTGGGCTTGCGTTGTGAAAAAAATTGATAGAAACTATTTTCATCTCTTTTGTTGGGTTTGCTGTCTATCCAACCAAAACATAGTGCTTCATCTACGGCTTCGCTGTAATAAACAGAAGGCACGCCACTTTCTTTTTTGTAGATAATCAACCAAACGGCTTGGGTAGTTTGGTGGTTTTCCATGAGCCATTCTCGCCAAGAGGCTTGGCTGTCTGCGTAAAATGTATTTTTTCCTTCTATGATTTCCATAGCATTAGAAGTTTCACAAAATAAAAACTAAATTAGCTTTAATCCTACAAGAGTTTTAAGTTATTGCAGTTTACGAAAAAAGAACTAAGTTTTCTTTGAAATATATATTAGTTGTATAAGTATTTTTTAATAAAAGTATTAGATTTTGTTTTGTGTTTTTTAAATTGCTAAAAAAATGTATCATGAGTTTCTTAGATTTTTACGACAATGCTTTTGGTGTATTGGCTGCTTGGTTCAGAAAGTACATTTTGAAAAAAGCTCCACAGCAACAAAAAGAGTCTGCTTTGAACAAAGATTTATTAGCTACACAAGATTTAACTCCTTTTCAAAAACAACTACTAAATATAGCTATTAATCCTTCAAAGCAAGCATCAAATCCATATAATCACGGGCTTAGAGCTATTTCTCCAAATAAAAAATATAAGGCTATTTCTTACTTACATGACTACAAAAGTAGAAATATCACATTCTTAAGCGAAGATAAGATTATTTATAGTTATACTTTATCAAATCTCATAAATGGTGGGCATGGTGTACCATGTGTGAGTAATAATGCTTGGGTGATTATTAGTGGTTATGATTATGAAATTGGCTTAGACACAAAAAGGTATTATCTTTATATTTTCAACGAAATAGGTGAGGTTAGGCATTATTTGAGTTTTGATAATGGGTATCGTTTCTTTATTGATAGTATAAGAAATGATTATCACCCATGTTTTATTGACGAAAACTATGCTGTATTTCAAATCTTGCATTATCAAAAGGCAAAATACGAGGAGTTACACTTATTAGTGGTAATTGAACTATCTACAATGCAAGAAATTTATAACGAACTTCATACATACATTGTTTACCATATCAATCGAGGTAAAGATGGTAAGTTGTATATAATAACATCAGAAGGTAATAAAGTTATTACAATAAAGTATCATCTATAAAAATGATGCTTGTATTTTAGTTTTGATAAACCTACCTTTTTTACTTATCACAATTTGAGAGAATAGCATTAGACTAAAGTCCAATGCTATTAAGCTAAGAAAGTAAAAATAAAATATTTACAACTAATTGATTATTAAGTTATTATATTTATTTTAAGTCCGTTAGGACTGACATATTTATAGCAAAAATAGAGTGTACTGCACCAAAACCCCGTAGGGGTGGCATATATCACCCCTACGGGGTTTAGAAGTTGAGTCGGTTCACTATTTTCTATAAATATTGCACCCCTAACGGGGTTATTTGATTTTCTTAGCTTAATAGCATTGGACTAAAGTCCACACACTCAAAAACACACCACTAAGATTTTTTTTGTACCTTTGTCAAAAAAACTAACGATAATGAATATTGAAACCCTTATTGCCCAACAGATTAGCTTGTGTTTTGAGCAAGTTTTTGGGCAAAATATAGCTGCGGACACTATCAAATTGACTCCTAACAAAACCGAATATGAAGGTGATGTTACGTTTGTGGTCTTTCCGTTTGTCAAACTTACGAAAAAGAACCCCGAAGAAACGGCTAAAATTATTGGCGATTTTTTGGTAGAAAAAACAGGCGTAGTAGCCAAATACAGCGTAGTAAAAGGCTTTTTGAACTTGGTCATTCACTCGGCTACTTGGGTGCAAGTCTTGGCAGAAATGTTAGCCAATGAAAATTTTGGCAAAAAAGCCCCCAACGGCAAAAAAGTAATGGTCGAGTATTCTTCGCCCAATACCAACAAACCTTTGCACTTGGGACACTTACGTAATAACTTTTTGGGTTTTGCGGTGTCAAATATTTTGGCTGCAAATGGCTATGAGGTCATCAAGGCGAATTTGGTAAATGACAGAGGCATACACATTTGTAAGTCGATGTTAGCCTACCAAAAATGGGGCAATGGCGAAACTCCTCAAAGTGCCAACCTCAAAGGCGACCATTTGATAGGTAAATATTACGTACTTTTTGAACAAGAAAATAAGAAGCAAGTAGAGGTATTGGTGTCAAAATTCAAAGCCGAAAACCCTACTGCTGATGACGAGGCTTTGTTGAAATTCAAAGAAAATGCAAAAATGCAAACGGCTTTGATTGCCGAAGCCCAAACCATGTTGGAACAGTGGGAAAAAGGTGACAAAGCTACCGTAGCCCTTTGGAAACAAATGAATGATTGGGTGTATGAAGGTTTTAATGCCACCTACAAAGCTATTGGCGTAAGTTTCGACAAGTTTTATTATGAATCGAATACGTATTTGTTGGGCAAAGATGTGATAGAAGAAGGTTTGCAGAAAGGTGTTTTTTATCAAAAACCCGACAAATCTGTGTGGATAGACCTCACTGCCGAAGGACTTGACCATAAATTGGTGTTGCGTGCCAATGGTACTTCTGTTTATATTACGCAAGACATAGGCACTGCCGATTTGAAGTACAAAGATTTTGGCATGGAAAAATCCATCTATGTCATTGGTAATGAGCAAGATTACCACATGAAAGTCCTCAAACTGATTATGCAGAGATTGGGCAGACCGTATGCAGATGGTATGTATCATTTGTCGTATGGCATGGTAGAATTGCCCACAGGAAAAATGAAGTCGAGAGAGGGAACTGTGGTAGATGCAGATGATTTAGTAGCAGAACTTATCAATTTGGCAAAAGAAAAAACGGCAGAGTTAGGAAAAGTACAAGAATTGCCCGAAACCGAAAAAGAAAATTTGTACCATACTTTGGGAACAGGGGCTATCAAATATTTCTTATTGAAAGTCGACCCTCGCAAAACTATGCTATTTAATCCCGAAGAAAGTCTTGACTTACAAGGAGATACGGCTACGTACATACAATATACCCATGCACGTTTGGCAGCTATTTTACGGAGAGCAACTGCCTTGTCAGAAACTCACGCAGTGGCAGCCTTCAAAGATTTTTCAGACGTAAATCCTGAAGAAAAAGAGTTGATACAATTATTAACGGCATTTCCTCAAAAAATACAATCGGCAGCAGACGAGTATTCGCCAGCCTTGATAGCCAGCTACGCCTACGAAATAGCAAGGGCTTATGGTAAATTCTACCATTTCCACCCTATTTTTGATGCGAGCAATGCAGCCCAAAAAGCCTTTCGGATTGCCCTGTCTGCCGTTACGGTGCGTACACTGAAAACCGCAGCTAATTTGTTGGGGATAGAGATGCCAGAGAGAATGTAAGATTTTTAGAAAGCAAATGATAGCAAAAACCTGTTGCTATTTGTTTCCTTTTATCGTTTAGACCCTATAAGCAAACTATCTTATAGGGTTTTTTCTGTAGCATAGTGTAAGAGTGATATTTTGGCAGTATATTCGAGTAAATTTAATCAATCTTACATATTCTTAGTGTATTTCATACACAACTATTCCTTACCTACTTTCGTATTGTTTTTTATCTATTAATCTATTATAGTTATGCAAGTATCTCTCTCATCATTCAGCAGTTTTGTGATGTGTTTCCTCCTTTTTGCCTTTGTTGCGTGGGCAGACCCTACGCCACCCCCACCTCCTCCCCCATCTGAAAATGTACCTATAGACGGCGGACTTGGCTACTTAGTAGCTGCGGGCATTGGTTATGGCATCAAGAAATTGTACGATAAAAATAAACAGCAAAATACAGACAATCACCTATAACAATCAGCACTTATGCGAAAACTCTTGTTTTTTATCTCTTTATTGTGTGCTTGGCAACACACTTACTCTACGATTTACTACGTAAGAGTAACAGGCTTAACCGCCAATGACGGATTAAGTTGGGCAAACGCCACGTCTATTCAAAAAGCCTTAGCCTTAGCAGCCGTAGGCGACACCATTTTGGTAGCCAAAGGCACTTACAAACCCGATACGTTAGGAACGAATAGAAATCTTAGTTTTGTCCTCAAAGACAAAATTGTGTTCATAGGCGGTTATGCAGCCACAGGCAACCCTACTTTTGGCTCTGCCAATGGCACTGCTAACCCTACTATTTTGAGTGGAGATTTGAATAACAATGACGACTGTGCTACAATGTCTTCGGGTGGTAGTGCTGCCTCTTTTGGTGATAACAGTTACCATGTCATTAGAATCCCTGCCTCTGCCACTACAGGCGTGTATATTCGCCACTTTACAATTTCCGGCGGAGCAGCCAACGCCGCAGCCCCTAACAATAAAGGTGCAGGTGTTTGGGTAGCCAATGGTGCAGGACAGGTACGCATACGAGATTGTACGATTAGTTGCAACTTTTCGAGTAGTGATGGGGCAGGCATAGCCCATGAATCAGGCACAAATAGCCGTTTGTGGTTACAAGATTGTACTGTTACGCAAAACCGAAGCAATACAGCAGACGGTGGCGGTATCATGGTACAAGCAGACAGTTTGAATATGACAGGCTGTACTTTGACACAAAATAGGGCTTCTTCGGGGGGTGCTTTGTCTGTGAAAATGACTAACCCTGCGAGTTGTGTGTACTCTTTGCTTAATAACCGTTTTGAGAGTAATACGGTGAGTTTGACAGGTGGAGCAATGAGCCTTTCTAACAATGGCAATACAGGTTATGTAATAGATGGCAACATATTTTTGACAAATACGGCTCTTAATGGTGGTGCTATTGGTTGTAACATAGGGGCTACAAGTATTGTTACCTATATTCAGTCTAATAAATTCATGGGGAATACGGCTACTTTGCAAGGTGGCGGTGCTATATTTATTAGTGTCGTAAGTTTTGATGCCAACGGAACAGCCCAAAGTACCATTATGAACAATGTATTTAGTGGCAACAAGGCTACAGGTACAGGCAATAACGGCAACGGTGGTGCTATCGCCATTCAAGGGCTTACAGCCACCCAAAATGCTCCTGTTATTGTCAATAATACGTTTAGTCGCAATACTTCGGCAGCTACCAATGCCAACAGAGGCGGTGGAGCATTGTTCCTTAGTAATAACGCCAACACATCTTTTACCGTTTACAACAATATTTTTTGGAACAATACCGCCAACGCAGCCAGCAACGGCAATAATTTTTTAATAGTCAATTCGCCTAATTTTAAATATGCGTATTCTATCATCAATGCAGCCGAAGGTTCCTGTTCGGGAGCTTGCCAAGATACAGGCGTTTTAATTAATAAAGACCCTAAGTTTTATGATGATGACGGAGCAGACAATACAGTAGGTACTCTAGATGACGACTTGCGTTTGCAATATGACAATACTACAGGCGTAACCATTAACAATGCCTTTGATACAGGTATTTATACGTACAATGGTTTTACGGCTTTAAATGTAGATTTTTTGGTGTTTGACCGTACTTGTTTGCCCGATATTGGTGCTTATGAATACACACATTATTGGAAAGGTGGCACAACAGATTGGAATACTGGGGCAAATTGGAGTGATAAATGCGGAAATGTAGTGCCTACCGCCAAAATGAATGTCTATATTGGTACAGACGACCAATCTTCTACTAACACCAATGGCGGTATTACAGGCACAACTGTAACCTCTACACCCAATTTGACAACAACTAACCACGTAGGTTTTTCTTTGTATGTAAACAATGATGTAACCATGCAAGCCAGCACCTTGATAACCTTACAAGGGCATTTGCGGAGTGGTGGCAGTGCTAGATTCAACAATTTAGCAGCTACTTTTGGCGGTAGAGTCTTGATGAAACCTTCGGATTGTACTTTTGCCCAACAAATTACGCATAATGGCAACCAAATGAATTTTTATTATTTGGAAATAGACAACGCAAGTAATGTAGCCAAAAGTGGACGCAATGTAAACGTAAAAATGACTGCTGTTATGACCAATGGTAATTTGTCGGTGAGTGGTGGTTTTACCTTGCTTTCAGACGCAAGCACTACGGCAATGGTCGCAAATGACCCCGCAGGCTCAACCACCAACCGCCGTATCACAGGTACTGTTACCGCCCAACGCCACGTAACAGGACACCCACAAGGCTTTACGGGAGTAGGTTATCATTATTTTAGTTCGCCGTTTAGCAATTCAACTATTTCGCAATTTAGTTCGGTAGTTAGCCCAAGAGTTTATTCAGATTACTATTGGTATAATTACAGTTACACAGACTTAGCCACCTTCCCTAATATTTTTTACTACAAAGAAGGCAACAACAGCGACAATGGCACAAATACAGGCGGTTTTGAAGGAGGAGCAGACGGAGCAGGTTTAGGCGGTTGGCGTTGTCCTGCGGGAACAGGTACGACTATGGGTGTAGGCACAGGTTATGCTGTTCACGTACAACAAGGACTAACAGCCTCTTTTTCAGGTACTTTGAACAACGGCACATTGAATATTCCTGTTAGCAAAACAGGAGCAGCAGCTTTTTCAGGTTGGAATTTAGTGGGCAACCCCTACCCTTCGCCTTTAGATTGGGACATGGTGCAAGCAGCTAACAGTGGTGTAGTAGAAGCAGCTATTTACCGCCGTATTCCAAAAGGTACTTTGAATGTAGTAACGTGGAGTAAATATGTGGCAGGGGTAGGCAGCACCGTAGAAGGCGGTACTGTAGGCGGTGCTGCAGCAGACGTACCCGCCAATGTGAACAAAGACATTGCTTTAGGGCAAGGTTTCTTTGTCATAGCCAAAACCAACGGCAATATACAAGTAACCAATGCTATGAGACCTACTGTAGCTACACAAACTCACCCTTTGTTTTTACGCAAAGAAAAAACAGAAAGTAGTGATAAAATGTTGGGTAAATTGCATTTCCGTTTCCAAAATACGCAGTATTATGATGATGCCTTAGTGTATTTCAAAGAAAAAGCAACGGAAAATTATGACGGTGATTTTGATGCGTACAAAGGCACACCCAACGGAGGCACAATGCCAGATGTAAGCATGACCACCGCAGACAACAAACGAGTGTCTATCAACGGTTTGCCCAAAGAAGCAATGAAAAAAGCTGTGGCGGTTACGCTGCACGCCAAAACCGCAGGAGAATATACGTTTAGGGCTATAGAACTGAAAGATTTTGAGGCAGGTACAAATGTAATTTTGTGGGATAAAAAAGCCAATGTAAAACAAAATTTGGTACTGAACCCTACCTACAAATTCACGACTAATGCAGGTGTAGATGCTACCCGTTTTGAGCTATTATTTGATACGCCATTGGCAGCTAACGAACAAGGCTTAACGGTTTTCCCGAACCCCGCCATAGACGACAAAACCACCTTGCAAATAGCCTCTAACGAACTCAACGGTTTGGCAATAAAAGTGTATGATGTCATGGGCAGAGTAGTTTTACAAGAAACACACCCAAAAACAGACAGAACTGTGAGTATTTCACTCAAAACCAGCTATTTACAAGCAGGTACATACATAGTGGAAGTAAGTGATGGCAAGCAAACTTTTGTGAGTAAGTTAGTGAAATAGGAGCTAATTTGCTAAATAGTTCAAACCCCTTTTAAAGAAAAAAAGCCTTGAAAGGGGTTTTGTTTGGGTGTTTTTTATTACGTAAAAAGAAAAAAAGAAGATTTGGTAATATTCACAAATAAACTAAAAACAGTGAATATCTGCGTAATCAGTGTCATCTGTGTTCCCTTAAATAATTCATTTTACCTCCCTACCTCCAATAAGCCCAAATCCTCCCAAAAATGTGGATAAGACTTCACCACCACTTCGGGTTCTTCTATCTGTATCGGGAACAACAAAGCCAACGGAGCAAAAGCCATAGCCATACGGTGGTCTTTGTACGTATGTATAGGGGCGGTAGGTGGCTGAATTGCTTGCTGTGGTATCCACAAAGCTGCATCTCCTTCGGCAGTGGCTTGTATGCCTACCTTCGCCAATTCGTTTTGTAGGGCAGCTATTCGGTCTGTTTCCTTGATACGCAAACTCTGTAAACCTGCTAACCGCACTCCCCCGCCTTTGGCAGCTACAAGCACCGCCAACGTTTGGGCTAAGTCAGGACAATGTGTAAAATCTATGACCGTAGGCAAGGCATAATTTGCGTATTTTTTGGTCAAAATAGCCCCTTTGCTATCAAAATGCGTGTGAATACCGAAGTTTTCCATGATTTTGATAATTGCATTGTCGCCTTGTAATGAATTTTCTTTTAAACCAAGCAAATGTACCGTTTCAAGGTCTTTGCCCAAAGCCAAGACACTATACCAATAACTTGCCCCCGACCAATCACTTTCTACGGCATAGTGGGCTGTTTGGTACGTTTGCGAAGGGACAATAATGGTTTGTGCCTGCCAAGTGTGTTGAATACCAAAGTGTTGCAATAAATTCAAGGTCATCTGGATATACGGCAGAGATTGTACCGTACCCGTCAGAGTAAGTGCAAGTCCATTGGGCAATAGTGGGGCTATCATCAACAAAGCCGAAATATATTGGCTGCTCACATCTCCGCGTATCGTAACGGCGTACTGGCGAGCTTGAAAACCTTTGATATGAATAGGCGGAAAACCATCTGCTTGTAAATAGTCAATCTCTGCTCCCAAAGTCCGCAAGGCATCTACCAACAAACTAATAGGTCTTTCGCACATTCTTTCCGTTCCTGTCAAAACAGCTACCCTATTCGTAACGGCACAGTAGGCAGTTAAGAAACGCATAGTTGTTCCTGCATCTATCACATTCAGTTCCAAATCTTTAGAAGCTAATAACCTCTGCATCGTTACGGTATCTCTTGCCGTAGAAATATTGTCTAAAGCTAAATGTTTACCTGTTTGGTGGGCATACAAGGCATCTATCAACAAGGCTCTGTTGCTTTCACTCTTAGACGAAGGCAGGTGGACTGTAATATGTTGAGGTGTTTTTGGGAAAAATAAAGATTGAATGGTGGTTTCGGTTGTTTTCATACACTCTTAAAGGCTAAAATATTGTAGTTGAGTAACACTGCAACTACAGATTAAAATGACTAAATTCTTATTTTGAAAGGCGTAATTTACATTTATTTCTACCAAAGTGTATATTTGTAAATAGAATTAATGTATGGTGCATGGCTTTACGCACCGTTAATACTCAAACATTCATGAACGAAACACCCGAAGCACTTTTACAACGCCTCCGCACCCTCGAAAAGCAAGTGGAACAACTCATAGAGGCATACCACATTACCCGCAACTTGTTGAAAATGCAACAAGAGGAAAACTTATTGCTAAAAAATGGCGTTTTACAACAAAATGAGGAAAATATTTTTACAACTCAAGAAAATTTTAATAATATTGTAAAGTCGTTGGGTGTAGGGGCGGAAAATGTCGAAGAATTGAAATTACAATTGGATAATTATTTACATAAATTAGATACTTGTATAGCTTTTTTGGGTAAGCAATTACTCTAACAAGTAAAATTACAAGTAACTAAACGTATTGAAAATTGGTCATTTTTATTTAATCCTTTTAGGCATACAATAAGCATTATATTAAATATGATTATGTACCCATAACTTATATTTCTTTGGGTTACTTAGACCTAATATATTGTTTGTTGAAGACTAAAAATAAAACTATAACAGATACTTATATTATCTTGCATGGAAAATCTAACGGGTATCCGAATAAAGATAGCTGACCGTGAGTATGGTTTGCGGATAGCACCTGAAGACGAACCATTGCTTAAGAAAGCAAGTGATTTATTGAATGCTGCTCTTAAAAACAAAAAAGATGAGGTTCGTGTATATGATAAAGTAGATTTGTTGGCAATGGTGGCTTTTGACCTTATCGTTGAGAAGCTACAGGCAGAAAATATACAACGAGCCGTAACTGAACAGTTAGACGCATTGCAAAACCGTATAGATAACGTCCTTCAAGAAGATATAAGCCAATAAGCAACTTTGTTGCTCGTTGTCATGGCGTAGTTTTTAGAAAATCCCTCTTTTCAAACACACTTAACCGTTGTGTTTCTCTTCTATTGTGTCTTTTCTGTTAGCCTTCCCATAACGCCATGTCCTTTGGCATGAAGAGTCCATTTAACACAACACACAAAATTTTTGAAGAACTATGCTTTCCATAGAAATTATATTGACAGGACTTGTCGCCCTTCTGCTTGGGATTGCGATAGGTAGGTTTTTATTGCGTTCTTTGTTTGCTCAATGGGAAAAAGATGCTCAAAAAAGAGCTGATTTGTTGGTAGAAGATGCAAAAAAACAAGCTGAAAACATTAAAAAAGACAAAATTTTAGAGGCAAAAGAACACTTTGTCAAACTCAAAGCTGAATTTGAAGAGGAGTCAAGCCGCAAGAAAAATTTGTTGATAACAAATGAAAATAAGCTCAAACAAAATGACGCAAAACTCAAGCAAATAGAGGCGAAACTCAAGCAAAAAGAAGATGCTTTGAAAAAAATGCACGAAGAAGTTACAGCTAAAGGCATGGAAATAGATAAAACCAAAGATACTTTAACTGTACAAAAGGAACAGTTGCAACAAAAACTTGCAGACATTGATGTACTGCGTAAAGAACATTTGACAATTTTAGAAAAAGTGGCGGGCTTAAAAGTAGAAGAAGCCAAAGAACAGTTGATTGCTGCTATTCAAGAAGAAGCACAAAGCAAGGCAAATGCCCAAGTACGCCAAATTTTGGAAGAAGCAAGGCTAACAGCTACTAAAGAGGCAAAGAAAATAGTAATTAACACAATTCAACGTACAGCTACGGAACACGCCATAGAAAACTGCGTATCTGTCTTTAATTTAGAAAGTGACGAACTAAAAGGCAAAATTATTGGTCGTGAAGGTAGAAATATCAGGGCTTTGGAGGCAGCTACAGGCGTAGAAATTATTGTTGATGATACTCCAGAGGCTATTATTATTTCAGGTTTTGACCCTGTAAGACGTGAAATTGCAAGAGTAGCTCTGCACCGTTTGGTGGCAGATGGTCGTATTCACCCTGCACGTATTGAAGAAGTAGTAGAAAAAGTGAAGAAAACCATAGAAGACGACATCATTGAAACAGGCGAAAGAACTGTCATAGAGTTGGGTATTCATGGTTTGCACCCCGAGTTGATTAAGTTAGTAGGACGTATGAAGTACCGTTCTTCTTATGGTCAAAACCTCTTGCAACACTCTAAGGAAGTAGCTAAAATGTGTGCTATAATGGCTGCTGAATTGGGCTTAAATGCTAAATTGGCTAAACGTGCAGGCTTGTTACACGATATTGGTAAGGTGTGGCCAGAAGACGTAGAAACACCACACGCCTTGCTAGGTATGGAAATAGCCCAAAAGCATAAGGAAAATCCAGAAGTTTGTAATGCTATTGGGGCTCACCATGACGAGGTGGAAATGACTTCTATGATTTCGCCAATTATTCAGGCTTGTGATGCCATTTCAGGCTCACGTCCCGGGGCAAGACGAGAACAACTCGAATCTTATATGCAAAGATTGAAAGATTTGGAAAACTTGGCAATGTCTTTTAAAGGTGTGAACAAGTGCTATGCAATTCAGGCAGGTAGAGAATTAAGGGTAATTGTAGATGCAGAAAACGTAAACGACAAAAAAGCCAGCCAAATGTCTTTTGATATTGCCCAAAAAATAGAACAAGAAATGCAGTATCCCGGACAAGTAAAAGTAACGGTGATTCGTGAAATGAGGTCTGTGAACTATGCTAAATAACAGTTATCAGTTGTCAGTTATCAGTAAACAGTTTTTTATTCAAAAACTAATTATTGGTAACTGATAACTGTTTACTGATAGTTTATGCAAAGACTTTTGCGAGGTCTATTTGAAGTTCAGGAAAAATAACAGATTGTAGGGATTCGGAAACAGTTGTAGGTTTTAATCCAATAAAAACACCTTGCTCATTTGCAACAAAACGCAATACACTGTGATTTTCTGGTTGCACTATCCAATATTCTTTTACGCCAGACTCCTCATAAATTTGGTACTTAATATTCATTTCTTTTTCGCTATTCCCCTCCGACAATATCTCTACTATCAAATCTGGCGACCCTAAACAGCCTCTACGGTCTAATTTTGTCAAATCACAAATCACACATAAGTCGGGTTGTACGACTGTAAATATATCTTTATCGGCTTGGGCAGACTTAGTTTTGTTGTATAACCGCACATCAAACGGAGCTGCATAGACTCTACAAGGTTGATTTTCAAAATATTTACCCATTTGTAATCCTAATCGCCACGAAATACGTTGATGATACTCTACAGGAGCAGCCATTGGAAATATTTTTCCCTCTAACACCTCTATCCATTCCGTAAACTGCCAAGTAAGGTAGTCTGCATACGAATAAGTACGATTGAGGTCTAATTGATTAAAAGAGGTAATTGTCATCTTTTGATACGATTTTTCTTATCTTACATTACTCAAATATACAAAAATTATCGTTAATTGTTCTTTCTATATCCATATAATATAATATCCGTTATGATTACTTTACTCCAAAAACATTGGCAAAAATTAACTCCTGCTACACCCATTGCTACAAGTATTTTTGAGCAAATAATAGTACATTACCAAGAACCACAACGACATTACCACAATCTTACACACATTAGTAATTTATTGGTTTTGTGGGAACAGTATCAAGAGCAATTACAAGATGCGGCTACAGTGGCATATAGCATTTTCTTTCATGATATTATTTACAATGCTACTCAAAATGATAATGAAGAACAGAGTGCTATATTGGCTCAAAAGTACCTCTACGAATTAGGTTGTTCCGAAGCACAAATAAGTAAGGTAAAAGATTATATTTTAGCAACTAAAAAGCACCCAACCAGCACTACTCCAACAGATTTGCAGTGGTTTTTAGAATTTGATTTGTCTATTTTAGGAGCAGACTTAGCTACTTACCAAATGTATGCCCAACAGATTCGCCAAGAATACCAGCATGTACCCGAATGGCAGTACAAAATAGGGAGGCGAAAAGTATTACAATACTTTTTAGCACAAGCCCAATTATTTTATTGTTTACCCAATAGTTATAATCAAAATGCTAAGGAAAATCTTAGTTGGGAACTTGAAAAATTAAAATTTTTAGGTTTGTTCTAATCCTTTAACGAACTTTAACCACCTACTTTAACAGAAATCTACCCGCCTTCATGTATTTTTGGCTAATTTTTAATGCAATAGAGCTACGAAATATTGTATCTTTGCCAATTAGTTTTTATTAAGACGAAAACATGAAGAAAGTATTTTTAATTATAGGGTGTTTGTTAATCAGCTATGGTCTTTTTGCTCAACGGTTGGGCTTTGGCACAAAAAAACAAAATACTTCTACGAATGACTTAAATTATGACACCCCAAAAGAATATGTGATTGGAGGAGTTACGGTAACAGGTGTTGAGTTTTTGAATAAAGATGCGATAGTGTCTATGTCGGGCTTGAAAGAAGGCGACAAAATACGCATACCGGGCGAAGGCATTAGTAATGCAATCAAGAAACTTTGGAAACAAGGCTTAATTGGTGATGCCCAAATTTCTATTCAGAAAATAGAAGACAACAAAGTCTATTTAGAAATATCCCTGAAAGAAAGAGCCAGATTATCTAGATTTGTTTTTAATGGGATACGCAAAGGGCAAGCCACTAGCATTACAGATAAAATCAAGAGCATCAAAGGAAAAATCCTGAATGATGCCATGATGAAAAATGTAGAGAACAAAGTGAAGGAATACTTTGCAGAAAAAGGTTTTATGAGTTGCAAAGTAAAATTAGTTCCTCGCAAAGATACAACAATGGCAAAAACGATGAACTATGTCTATTTGGATATTACTATAGACAAAGGTTCTAAAACTAAAATTAACGCCATTGATTTTGAAGGAATTAGTGCAATGTCTGAAAGGAAATTGCAACGTAAAATGAAAAAAACAAAGGAAAAATTCATATTCCGCATTTTCACCCCCTCAAAATTTGTTCGTAAGGAATACGAATCAGACAAAGAAAATTTGCTTACCTATTACAATCAAATGGGCTACCGCAATGCCATGATTGAGAGTGATTCTGTCGCTATGGAACAAGACGGCAATGTGCGTATTAAATTCAAAATACATGAAGGCAAAAAATTCTATTACCGCAATATTGCTTGGAATGGAAACTTCATCTATCCAGACTCTGTATTGTCAAAAGTTTTAGGCTTGAAGAAAGGAGATGTTTACAATCGTGAAGATTTGGATAAAAGATTGAACTATAGCCCTACTTCTTTGGATATTACATCATTGTATATGGACGATGGCTATTTGTTCTTCCGTATAGAACCTGTAGAAACGCAAGTGAGTGAAGACTCTGTAGATATAGAAATGCGAATTTTTGAAGGTGAACAAGCTACTATCAGCAAAATTATCTTAAAAGGTAATACTCGTACTTCAGACCATGTGGTCATGCGTGAAATACGTACCTTACCCGGTATGAAATTTAGCCGTTCAGACCTTATTCGTACACAAAGAGAATTATCTACTTTGGGCTACTTCAACCCCGAAAAAATAGGTATGCAGCCTGTACCTAATATGCAAAACCAAACTGTAGATATTATCTATGATTTAGAAGAAAAACCTTCTGACCAAGTAGAATTATCTGGCGGTTGGGGTGGCTTGCAAGGCTTTATTGGCACTGTAGGTTTGGTTTTCAATAACTTTTCACTAAGAAAAATAGGTAAATTTAGAGAGTGGCGACCACTGCCACAAGGAGATGGACAAAAACTCTCATTGAGAATACAAGCTAGTGGTTTGAGTTTCCAAAACTACTCTATGTCTTTCACAGAACCTTGGTTGGGCGGCAGAAAACCACAATCTTTAACTGTATCTGCTAACCATGCAGTACAACGTTTGGGCGTGTTCTCTAATAATCCATTGGATAAACGTAATTTACAGATTAGTACAATAGCAGTAAGTTTGGGTCGCCGTTTACAGTTCCCAGATGACTTCTTTGTAATGTCTAACTCATTGAGTTTTAGTATTTACAATTTGGACAAATGGTTAGGCTTTGGAGATTACAATACAGGAACTTCTCATAACTTGGTATTTAATACGACTATCTCTCGAAATAGTATAGATAACCCTACTTACCCACGTCAAGGTTCTTCTTTATCTTTGAGTATAGCTCTTACACCGCCTTGGTCTTTGTTTAGTAATAAAGATTACAGTCGTGAAGGTGTTACTTCGGCAGACCGTTTCAGCTTAGTAGAATACCATAAATGGATGTTTGATAACTCTTGGTTCTTGAAATTAGCAGGCAATTTGGTGTTCCACACAAGGGCTCACATGGGCTTTATAGGTACATATAATCAGGCATTAGGTTATACACCATTCGAAAGATTTTCTTTGGGTGGTAGTGGTTTGATGTTCAACAACTTCTTGTTAGGACAAGATTTGATTGGTTTGCGTGGTTACAGTGATAACGCCATTCGCCCGCCACAACCAGACGGTTTGGGCGGTTATACTTACAGTACAAATAGCTTGGGCGGTATTGTCTATAACAAATTTGTAATGGAATTGCGTTATCCTTTATCTCTTAACCCATCAGCTACTATTTTCGGTTTAGTCTTCGCAGAAGGTGGTAACAACTGGGGAAGTTTTTCAGACTACAATCCGTTTGACTTGAAACGTACTGTTGGTTTTGGTGCTAGGATATTCATGCCAGCCTTTGGTATGTTGGGCTTAGATTACGGTTGGGCATTTGACGATGTACCCGGTAATGCTAATGCTCGCCAAGCCTTTACATTTACGATTGGACAGCAAATTAGATAGACAAACAGTAGCATTTTTATATTTGAGTATAAAAACTCCTTACAACAAATAAGTTGTAAGGAGTTTTTTTATTGGGTTAAAATGTAAAGTTGATTTAGAGTTTTTTGTAGTTTTGACTTCAGTCAAAACTACAAAACTACATTATTTAGCCTTTTTATTCTTGAAAAATTTTTGTGCCTCAATTTGTATAGAAGCCAAATTGTCATCAAAATAGGTTATTTGAGCAATAATCAGTTCAGTAGCCTTGACAAAGAAAACTTGGTTAATTAACTCAAATTTATCATTGGGTTTATGGTAAGCATCATGGTCTTCTACTCCGAAATAGATAAAAGGAATTTGGGCTTTATGAAACTCCCCATGGTCAGATGATAATGTCCAATCTTGTATGCCACCGTTTTGTTCTTCGGGAAGGTCATGTCCATACACAACCTTGATGTCGTATTTATCTTTGTTAGGTTCAATAAATTGTTTTAAAAACGGATAATGATAGGTGCCACAAGCATACAATTCATTTTTTTCGCTACGGCTAATCATATCCATATTCACGCCCATGACAACTTTATCTTTGGGAACAGGTAAATTATTCACAAAATGGTTAGCTCCTTTTAATCCAATTTCTTCGGCATCAAAAGCAACGAAAATTATAGAGTTTTTGGGTTTATGTTTCGTGAAATGTTCTGCTAAGGCAAATAAGCCAGCCACACCAGAGGCGTTGTCGTCTGCACCGTTATAAATTTCATTGTTTTTAATACCTAAGTGGTCGTAATGAGCAAAAACAACGATATAAGTATTCTTGTTTTCTGTACCTTCCATGTAGCCAATGAGATTCGTACCATTAATTTTGGCTTTGTTAGAGGCTTCAAAAGAAAAAGGCTGTTCATAACCATCTCCAAAAAACATGAGCTTATAGTCCAAAAACCGTTGAATAATATATTCTTGGGCTTTTTTGCTGCCTGTAGTGCCTGTTTTTCTGCCTTGAAAGGCATCTGAAGACAAGGTTTTTATGTCTGTAAGTAGTTGTAGCACGTTGAGTTTTTCTTGCCCGTTGGCTACTGTATAACTAAATAAGTAGAGGCAGAAAATTGTAAATAGTTTTTTCATTAGAACTTAACGAGTAGGTAAAACGAAATAATTACAAAAGTAATAAAAAGAAGTGGAGCTACCAGCAAACAATAAAAAGCCTTAGTGTTTTTAGTAACACTAAGGCTTTGGCTTATTCAATTAACAAGCCCCACAAGACTTTTAAACTCTTGTGGGGTTTAAGTAATGTTACGTTTATAAGAAGAGTAGCCTACTTACGCTGCTTCGCCACCACCATTAGCTTCGGCTGCTTGTTCTGCTACAATGCCTTTTAAGATTTTACCAATTTCTTGGTCAATCAACCACAAGCCTTGTCCTTCTTCGCCAATGATGTCGAACAATTCGAGGGTACGGCGTGCTAAGGCTTCTTCTTCTCTTTGTTCATTCACATACCACTGCAAGAAATTTAAGGTAGAAAAGTCTTTTACTTGGAAACAAAAATCAATGATATTGTTAATAGACTTGGTTACAGCTATTTCGTGTTCGAGGATATGCTCAAACACATCTCTCAATGATTCGTAGTCTGTTTTGAGGTCTTTAATGTCTGGAGCTACTGCGTGTCCGCCCATTTCGTTGATGTAACGAAAGAGTTTCATCATGTGGTTCTTCTCCTCCTCAAAGTGATTATACAAAAAGTCTGCTGCATTCAAATAGCCTTTAGTTTCGCACCAAGAAGCCATAGCCAAGTAGTAGAAAGAAGATTTGCCTTCCATTTGTACTTGCTTGTTCAATTCTTTTTCCATTTCTGCTGTCAGAGAAGTCTTTGCAGCATATTTACTTGATTTCGTTTTCATCTTTCCCATGATTGTTTAAGTATGGTTAAAAATACGTTTTTATAAGTAAAAATCCTACGTTTTTGTTCATTTCGTTCCTTATTTAGATTTAGTCTAATGTTAAAAGTAAGTTTTTGAAAAAAAATGAAAAAAAATTACGAAAATATTTGCAAGTTCGAAAAACCTACGTAATTTTGTATCAGATTTTAAACCGTACTACTCACATGAAGTCGTCTGTATTTTTCCAAACACCATTAGGTTGCCGCAACGTAGTAATTGGCAACCCTGCCTATTTGACAAGACAAGTCATAGCACTTTTGGCAGAGGGTAACGGAGCAGACAAACAGCATAGTTTCAGTTAGACTGAGAAAAAACTCTACTCATTCATATACAAACGAACTTGCTGTCTGTTTTCACTCTCGTTAAGAAAGTGGCACACCGTAAGTTCGGTTGCTCATTTGCCCCTTTCCTGTCTATTTGCTATTAAATTAGGATTTTATTGGTCAAACAATAACCTATTGACTTGGTTAGCACGTCAAATAGTCATTATTGTCGCAAACTTACTTGATGTATGCCACATCTGTAAGCTGTTTTCGGTGTATCACACCCACACAGTTTATGCTTTGTTGGTTTCGCATAGAGTCGGGAAATGCGTTGTATGTTACGCACATCACAACTATTTCTGTTAGTTATCGTACCGTTACGACATAGCTACATTGCTCTGTGCCTCAAAAATTTTTGTTGTAGTGTCTGAAACTTGCCATGAAAGATGGTAGGAAGATACACTTTTGCCGAAAAAAATCTAATGTAAGTTTTAGTTGTTTTTTGCACTTTTTAGCTATTGTTGCTATTCGCAGGCTTCCAGAGTACGCACAATAGAAAATCGGCAGTCTTGTTAGAGGGCTGTTTATGATTATTCAAACTGATTGTTCGCATTAGGCGACAATGCACAGAGTTAAAACTATTTACTATTAAACACCTTGTTGTATGAAAAAGTATCATCAATTCATCGCAACGCCTACGCCTGCTACCTATAACAAAAACAACAGAACTGTGAATTTCATGGTACAGGGCAATAACCACAGCACATTGGCAAAAAAACAATCTGCTGATAAATTAAAAGCTAAGGCTCAAACCACTTTGGTAGATGCTATTGGTATCGGCTTATTGATTTTATTGACAGCTATCTTGATGGCGTTGTAATATAGAAAACGGCGGAGGGCAACCTTCGCCGTTTGTGTTTCGAGGGGTTTTGTATAGCTAACAAAAGTAACACTGTACCGTACTCTTAGTTGCCTCCAACTGCAAGGTCAATAATAAAGATGAAGTCTATCAATAAACCTATTCATAATATTTCTGTATCTTTGTTAAATCTAAATTGGTAGGGTTTGAAATTGTTTGAGAAAGCATCAGGCAAGTGTATAACAATTATCTATTTGTTTAAATATAATTTTTTACTATTTACAACTTGTTAATAAAGATGAAAAAAATATCTTATTATATTTTTTATGTGCTTTTAAGTGTATGCTTAACAGCTTGTCCAGATTCAGAAAAGCCTGCTACGCCTGCTACTACTTGTAATCCGCCAGAGGGTTTACACTCACGTTATTGGAAATTAGTGAATGTAACTGCTGATTATAACATTCCTGCCACCAAGAAACAAGCTCTATTAGACGCAGCAAGGCGGACTATGTGGTTTCCTGATTGCAAAGTAGTGATGATGGACAAAAATAGCCAAGCTACATGGGGTACTTATACTGTTTCAGGTACAACTTTCGAGTACATACCCAACAACAAGGGTGTTACTTTTGGCAGTATTCAAATGATTGGAGTGATGGTAGTAACAGAAGAAAAATGTTTTTTTGCTGTTTCAACACTTGATTTTAGCAGACAAATAGGTAGTATGCAGTTTGAAGCTATGTTTGGTTTTGCACCCTATAATGGTCTAATTACATTTGAATATAATCGGATATAACTATTACCAATATAATAGATTTTTTGTATTAGAAATGTGTAAGTGTCTATTCTTTTCAGTAGCATTTTAATAGACAATGCAAACGGCGGAGGGCAACCTTCGCTGTTTGTGTTGTTTATATATAATAAATGATAGAGGAAATAGTATAAAAAATACTTACACGAAACAGTTTGTTAAGAGTAATTTAATTTAATTGATGGTTCATTTGATAGGTAAATGTAGTATATTATTTTTTAATCTTTCTTTTGCAATATTGTAGTATTTTGACTCTAATTCATAGCCGACAAAGTTTCTCTGTATATCATTGCAGGCAACCCCAGTAGTTCCACTTCCCATAAATGGATCCAAAATAGTATGCTCTTCAAAAGTTACCAATTTTATCAAATGCTTCATCAGTTCAACAGGTTTTAATGTAGGATGAATATTAAAATTCTCCTTATTTTGTCGTACTTTAGGGTAAAAAAAAGCTTTATTAGAAATAAAATCGTCAGTGTAAATAATAGATTCATCACTATCACAAAAGAAATTTTTATCCCCATAAAAAAAGTATTTATTATAATCGTCATCTGATAAATAAGTTCTCAAGAGGTTAGCATGAACTCTACCATGAGGATGAGGATTATGTCCAACTTTCTTTTCTCCTTTTTCGTATGGGATACGAACTGCCTCTAAATTTAATACCCCAGTACCATATTTTTGTATATTCTGTGCTATACTTAACCCCTTTTCTATTGGTTTTTGAATTAAGATAATTGGTTCATAACAAGGCTTCAAATTAATACCTGCACCGTCGTATTTTTTACCTAACTCTGATATAGGTTTAAGTTTATACTTCTTTTTTGTTGCCTTGTAAGTTTCTGAACCATTGGGTACATATCCCATTACATAACTATATTCTCCCACTACTTCACTCTCTATACCTTGCAACTTATCCAAACTTAAGCCTATATTTTGTGTCTTGGGCATTCCATTAAGATACACCCACATAAGAACATCCTTGATAATAAAGCCAGAATCTTCTAAATCTGCCATAATGCGGTGCATTACTCTTGGAAATGAAAAGACTAGACCATAAGCACCTGGTCGCATAACATTAAAACTATCTTTCCAAATAGCTGGATGTGGACAGCTCTTTTTACTATTTTGCTCATATTCTTTAGGTCTATCCCATTCTTGATTTTGAAAGGCTATACCATAAGGAGGGTCGGTAATTAACGCATCAATACTATGTGGTTCTAAATCTGATAAACCATAACAAGATTTATTGTATATCATTGCCTTTTGATAAAAATAAAGTTAAAAATATCGAATTGTAAATATATATATTTTTTATTGATTTTTAAAAATTTACGAGTAAATATCTGTAAAAACTTGCTTTTACACAAAGGCATACATAAATTTAGATTCTGATTACCCTATATATTTCGTATGGAAGACTACTTTATAAATATAGATGATGTTAGAGAAATAGTTTCTTATTCACGAGATTGGACAGTAGAAACATTAATTTCTCAAATACAACAAGGCAATATAGATGCAAGTCCTAAGTTTCAAAGACGTAATGTTTGGACTGATGAAAGGAGGAGTACACTCATTGAATCTGTATATCTGAATTATCCAATACCCTCAATAGTCTTAGCAGAAAAATCAGATGAAAAAGGGCATTTTTATGTTGTAGATGGAAAACAACGAATATCTACTTTACATGGATTTGTTCATGCAGAGTCTAATATTTGGAAAAACAGTAAATTACAAGGTCTTAAAATATGTAAACACTATAATGGTAAAACCTTTAAAGAACTAAAAAAGGATAATCTATTTGTTAAAATATTTTTAAATCAACCAATAAGGGTGGAAATCTTAAAAAATGTCCCAAATAATAATATTCTTTATGATATATTTTATAGACTTAATACTAATGCAACAGAGCTAAGTACACAAGATTTAAGGCAAGTATTATTCAAAGGCGAATTTACTAACTATTTAATTAATAAAATGGATAGTATCACTAGTGATAAACCTTTATTGTTGCATAAAGTCCTATCAATGCCTGCACCTGACCCTAAAAGAGAAGATGATGAAATTGTATTAAGATTTCTTGGTAACTATTTTTATGGTAGTTTTCAAATAGGTAGCCTCAAAGACTTTTTAGATATTACTATCCAAAAGCTTAATAGTGATTGGAATAGTAATGAGCATAAGATTTTACAAGCCATTGACCTAATAGATGAAAGTATTGAGAAGTTAAAAAGGGTTTTTAAGTTAGCAGATAATACCCAAAGTCTATTTGAAGATAATCTTCTAAAAAAGATAGGAAGAATAAAAGCTGATACTGCTCCTAACAAAGCTTTATTTGAAGTACAAACCTATGCTTTTGCTCATATTGCAAAAGATGTTATTAACTATCATAACTCAAGTAAATTTGTAGAGGAACAAAGAAAGATTTTAGACTCAAGTCATCCTTTCTATAAAACAATTACACAAGGGACAAATTCCCATTACAAACAACGTTTCAAGATGTTTATTGATATGACTAATAATTGCTTTGGTTCTAAAATACCATACCCGTATGAAAACTAATTTTGATAGACTATATGATGAATTAGACGAAAGGTTACTAAATTTATTCAAAAAATTTTTAGAACCCTATTTAGAGGAAATTACTAATAGCATTATAAAACACGATATCAATTATAAAGTGAAAGATAATGTACTTGATGATACATTACCTAGTATGAAAATTGATATAGAGTCTTATGTTGTATTAGCACATGCAGCATTTGAATTTTATTTCGAAGAACTGGCAAAAACTTTAGTAAAACTTTCTATTCATCATTGGGAAACTACAAAAGAAATTAATGATACAATACTTCTTTTAGTAAGTTATATGTTATCTTCTGACATCAATAATACACCAGACGATGAAGATGAAAATACACAAGAAGCTCCAAGTAAACTAAATTTAAAAATTAGTACCAAAGGTGATAATACAAGAACAAAAGATACAATAGTATCAGCAGAAGAGCATATACAAAGGTTAATAAAAGGAGTAAAGCCTCTTAAAGGAAAAAGTTTAATAGGGGCTGAAACATTTTTTTTCACTTCTATTACAAAAAACAATGGGATAGGCTTAAAGTATCTACTAAAAGTATTAATACCAGTAGGTATTAGTGTACAATCTAATATAGTTAATAATCTTGAAGATAGTCTTAAAAATCTTAAAGAATATCGAGGAGAAGCTGCTCATAAAAATGGTATTAAAAAAGAAATTAATCCGTTAGACATTTACAAGGCAAGTCATGACATTTTTGTATTTTGTAATGAAATCAGGCAAAGAGCCAATTCCAAAACAGATAAGTTAAATAAAAAAAAAGATATTTAATTATTTTTTTGTATAATCTAATGACAAATCTTTTAGCTTAACAGTTAAACCTAAATACCATCAAAATTAATATCACCTCTCCCCCTTCTCCCCTAAAATAGCTATTTCCTTCAAAATATCATTCAACATCTCTACTTGTAGTTGTTGCACCTCCAGCAGTTCTTGTTGTTGGTGCATCATCAACAAATCTATTTTTTCGTGCAACATTCTAATCTCCAATTCAGATTTCAGATTGACCATATAATCTTTTTTGGCTCTTTCTCTGTCTTTTTCTTCTTGGCGGTTTTGGCTCATCATAATAATTGGGGCTTGAATAGCTGCCAAACACGACAAAATCAGATTAAGTAAAATAAACGGAAAAGGGTCAAAAGCTCTGTTGTTCAACCAAAGCACATTGGCAAGTATCCAAATCAATAAAAACAAGCCAAAAGAAATAATGAATGTCCAACTACCACCAAAAGTAGCTACTTTGTCGGCTATGCGTTGTCCCAGTGTAAGTGTTTGACTATTAGCATCTTCCAGTTCATCTGCCACAATGGTTTGGTCTTGCAAAGACTTTAACACCTTGTTTTCCAAAGCCGAAAGCTTGCCCTTGTCTTTTATCAAACATTCCTCTATGTATTCTTCCCTAAAACTATTGAGTTCTGCCAAAGACAAGAAGTTTTCTTTCGTGAAATGTGGATATTCACGTTGTATAAACAACAACAAAGCAGGACGCAAAGACCTCCCTCCTACTCTTTCTTGCAAAGGAAATGTTTGCCCAGAAATATCACTCACAAAGGTTTTCATTATGTATTGTTGTTGTTTTGTATTAGGTTGTTAATCTAAATCTTCCGCAGGGGCTTCATCTGTTAGAGAATAATTCGCCTTTTTCTTTGCTAATAAACGCCTACGTTCTTTTAACAATAAACCTACAAAGTACAATTTATTAGGGTTCAACACTCTTTTTACTTTGCCTATCCACGAACTCCGCGAATAGTTGCGTTGGCTCTCAAAAGGCACTAAAGACGTAGGAACAGGGTACACACAACGCACCGTAGTTATAGCTTCTATTTCCTCAAAACCCTGCCAGTCGTCTGTGGTGTGTCTAATGGGCAGTAGTTTTTTGGCTAATTCTTCGGCAGCCTCCCTAAAAATCACGTAGGCAGCTGATGAACCTACCAAAGACAAATCCATAGGATAAGCAGCAATATAAGATTGTGGAAGGTCTATGGCTTGGTGTGTAGAAAAAACTAAGGGTTCTTCAGAAGCTGCGTGCAACAGCAAGGGTTCTTTGGGGTTGAATAGGTGTTTATTTTGCTCAATATATTGCAATAAAGCAGGCACAGGCGTATGCAATTTTACATCATCTTCTATGATAAATGCTATCGGGATACGATGCTCCACAATATATTTATACAATGAATAATGTGTATAAGCTGCCCCTACCATGCCCTCTGTAAAAGTAGCTGTATCTGCCGTAATGACTTCTAAATCACATTGTTGTTCCAAAAAATCTTGTGCCAATGTGCTGCCATCTGTAGCCTCAAAAATATGGTAAGGTAAACGAAGATGCTGTAGTTGCTTTTCCATAAAAGTCCGTCTTTCTACAGCTCTTTTTAAATTAATCACAAAAATTTGCATACAAGGAATTGAAAACGTAGAGCAAGGTAGAGAAATTATTTAGGATTACCATAGTTTTTGTGTATAAGTAACCAGACAAAAAAAAGTACATTCACCTGTAGGCGAATACTTCAATTTTTGTGAAGTTAGCCCTACAAAAACAGATTTTTTTGAACACCTTTAAGTTTTTAGTGGTTCTTAGTAGATAAATACAATGACAATGACTATAGATGTCCCCCAAGCATGGTTTGACGAGTGGTTTGACACCCACTATTACCATTTGCTCTACAAACAAAGAGATGACGCAGAAGCCCAATATTTTATAGACAACTTAGTGCGGATTTTGCAAATTCAACCGCAACACAAAATTTTAGATGTGGCTTGTGGCAAAGGTCGCCATGCTATTTACCTCAACCAAAAAGGTTTTGAGGTGGTAGGCATAGATTTGTCTGCCAACAATATAGCACACGCCAAACAGTTTGAAAACCCTACTTTGCATTTTGTAAGACAAGATATGCGTGAGGTCTATCAAAGTAATTACTTTGATGTAGTCGTGAATTTGTTTACAAGTTTTGGTTATTTTGACGAAGAAGCCGAAAATATACGTACCATTCAAGCTATAGCAGCAGCCCTCCAACCCAACGGACTTTGGGTATTAGATTTTTTCAATACTGCCAAAGTGATTCGCCAATTAATTCCTTATGAAATTAAACGAATACAAGACATAGAATTTCATATTCATAAAAAGGTTGAAAATCAGGTGATTATCAAAGATATTTATTTCAAAGACCAAGACCAAGATTTTCATTTTCAGGAAAGGGTGAAAGCCATTAGCCTCACAGACTTTGAGCAATATTTTGCAGCAGCAGGGCTACAAATCCGACACCTTTTTGGCAACTACCACTGCCAGAGTTTTGATGAACAAACCTCTGACCGTATGGTTTTTGTGGTGCAGAAAAAGTAGATTGGAGGCTAGCCCTCCTTATACTAACCATCGGCAGGGTCTTCGACCACTGCCGAGGTTTTTATAGTGGGCTTGCTATAACCATTCAAAAAATAAAGCATATTTGCAGCCAATTACGAACTTAACCTATACAACCTACATGGCTTTACATTGGATAGATTGGCTGTTAATTATCAGTTTTTTAGTTTTATCGTTTGGCATAGGGCTTTTTTATACGAAAGACGCAGGCGAAAGTACCGAAAATTATTTTTTGGGCGGGAGAAAACTCTCTTGGTGGCTGGCGGGTACGTCTATGGTGGCTACGACCTTTGCAGCCGATACTCCCTTGTTGGTTACGGAGTTGGTAGTCAAAAATGGCATTAGTGGTAATTGGTTGTGGTGGAACGGTGTCATTGGAGGGATTCTCACTGCCCTGTTTTTTGCCCACCTTTGGCGAAAAGCCAACATAGTTACAGACGTGGAGCTGATAGAAAAACGGTATTCGGGCAAAGAAGCTGCCGTTTTGCGAGGTTTCAAGGCTATTTACATGGGTGTTTTCCTCAACTCTGTCGTCATTGCGTGGGTAAACGTAGCTTTAGGGGCTTTGCTTAAAGTCTTTTTTGATATTCCCGACGAGCAACTCTTGTGGTACATTGCAGGGGCTATGTTATTTGTGGCTATTTACTCCAGCCTTTCGGGGCTAATTGGTGTGGCGGTAACAGATGCCGTACAGTTTTGGATAGCCATGATAGGCTGCACCGTTTTGGCGGTAGTCGTGGTGAATAGTGAGCAAGTAGGCGGTATTTCGGGACTGAAAGCCAAATTGCCTGCATGGTCTTTAGATTTTTTCCCTACTATCAGCAGTGCCGAAGGAACAGCCCAAAGTTTGAGTATCGGGGTGGCTACGTTTTTGGCGTACATTGGTTTTCAGTGGTGGGCAAGTTGGTATCCGGGAGCAGAACCGGGGGGTGGCGGTTACGTTGTCCAACGCATGATGAGTGTACCTACGGAAGAAGACGCACAAAAAGCTACTCTGTTTTTTCAAGTTGCCCATTATTGCCTACGCCCTTGGGTGTGGATTATGGTGGGTTTGTGTTGTATCATTTTGTACCCAGATTTGCCCGAACAAGACAAAAAGTTAGGCTATGTCATGGCTATCAAAGACTTTTTGCCCGCAGGTTTAAAGGGTTTGTTGTTGGTGGCGTTTTTGGCTGCATACATGAGTACCATTGCCACACAATTAAATTGGGGAACAAGCTACTTGATTAATGATTTTTACAAAAGATTTATTACTCCACAAGCTACTGAAAAACAATTAGTTAGCTCGTCAAGAGTAGGTACATTTGTTATTATGTTAGCAGCCTTGTTTGTTACGGCACAACTCTCAACAATGGAGGAGGCTTTCAAATTTATGATTGAATGTGGAGCAGGTTTGGGCTTAGTCCTCATTTTGCGTTGGTATTGGTGGCGTATCAATGCGTGGAGTGAAATAGCAGCTACACTTGCACCCTTCATAGCTTTTGGGGCTATCACTTACCTTAATTATTTGCAAATCACTAATTTACAGTTTCCAAATAGCTTTTTTATCACTACCATCTTTACAACGGTGGTATGGGTAGCCGTTACGTTTTTGACACCACCCACTGCCAATAAAACCCTTGTGGAATTTTACACACAAGTTCGTCCCGAAGGTTTTTGGCAACCTATACAAGCCCAATTACAACTGCCCAAAGCACCCAGCCGTTTACCTAAACTGTTTGTGGCATGGGCATTAGGCATTGTGTTGGTTTATGCCATGTTATTTGCCTTAGGAAAATTGATTTTTATGGAATGGTCATCAGCTTTGGTGTGGTTAGCTTTGGCTGTAGGGTCAATGTTGGGTTTGGGGCAACTTTTACGCAAAAAAGAATAGCTTTCTTGCATAAGTCTAAAATGAGTAACTCCACAAGGGCTTGAAGCCCTTGCGGAGTTGCATTGTTTCTAAAATTTTGTTTCCCTTAAATTTAAGGCAAATACTTAAAGGTTTTCGTAAAAAAATGTTTACTTTCGCACCTAATTATGTAAATTAGGTCATAATTGTAGCTATACTTTTTTGCATTTCATTGATTATGAATGTCTTAGCTATAAAAATGAATGTAACCATTACAGCTTATGAAATTACTACCTTTATATATATTTCTGTTTTTGGCGGGCTTGATAAATAGTGCAGAGGCACAAATACTCAAAAAAAATCCTTTTGCTAAAAAGAAAACAACCACAACGCCTTTTAAAGGAGATTTTTTGGAAGTAAAAGTCCCTAAAAAACTTTGGATTCCATCAGACACCGCCCTCTTAAATATCAAATTGACCCCCATAGAAACGGGCATCGCCACAATGGGTTTGCAAGATACTACCGTACAAACTTCTGGCATAGGTGGAGCTGCATTAGCCCCACATCTTACTTCCCCTTCATTCAACTATAGAGGAAAATTATCTAAGAAAAAAAATAGGGTCAATCCAACGCCTGCACCTTTTGCAGATACGTTGAATATACACCCCCTACTTCACGAACACGAAGTATTTACAGGTATAGACCTTGCTATTCACAAGTCTTTGATGCGTGAAGATACAACCAACCTCTACGAAGCCCAAGAAGATGGCATGGTTGAGGTGTCCGAAGAATTAGCTATTGACTGCGTTTGGGTAAAACTAACAGATTATTATGCAGTTTGGCGGTCAGACGAAATTAATCCTTATAACATCGACATCAACAATTTCAAAGATTCTGTAAATATTGTTTTGTATGATTCTTTGAGTGATTTCAAATGGTCGCCACCCTTAGCTTCCAATAGAGTTTCCTCTGAATTTGGGCATCGTTGGGGACGTTGGCATCATGGGATAGACTTAGACCTTGAAATTGGCGACCCTGTGTTAGCCAGTTTTGACGGCATCATTCGTATTACCGACCATGACAGAGGCGGTTACGGCAATCACGTTGTCATTCGACATTACAACGGCTTAGAAACTTTGTATGGACACTTGCACAAAACCCTTGTAGATGTAGGCGACTACGTAAAAGCTGGTGATTTAATTGGTTACGGTGGCAATACAGGTAGAAGTACGGGACCTCACTTGCACTATGAAATTAGGTATCAGGGCTATGCCTTTGACCCTCGTTTAGTGTATGATTTTACGGCGAATAGAATACTCACTAATAATATTACGATTAGACCAGAGTTTTTCTCTCACCTAATGCGACACCGCCAAAGTATTTGGTACAAGATTAAAAGAGGCGATACTTTGGGCGAAGTGGCACGCAAATATGGTGTAAGCACCCAACAGCTTTACCGTTTGAATAGACTTAAATCTAATTCTGTTTTGCGTGTAGGGCAAAGGATACGTTTAAGATAAAAAGGTAACCCTCTTTCTACAATTTTTTTTCAAAAATCTTTGGAAATCTCAATAGAAGTCCGCACCTTTGAATCGAATATCGTACAGATATTCATACCATTTAACCGAGACCAATCATACACATAATTTAAAGGTTTGCTACAAAGGAGAGGTTCTACTTCTCCTTTTGTGTTTATAAACAACTTAAGTTTTATACTAAAAAGCTATATTAAACTCTGCAAGAGCTTGAAGCCCTTGCGGAGTTCGTTTTTTACTACCAATAACCATTTTTGTTGATGTAAGTAGAGTTTTCGTTTGTTAAAATTTTTTAATTTTTGCGAACTTATTAATTTTGCAGCATGGCAACGAAACCCTATATGGTCGGAATCACTGGAGGTAGTGGTTCTGGCAAGACTTATTTTCTACATAAACTCATTAGCGGATTTCATCAACATGAAATCTGCTTAATATCTCAAGACAACTATTACAGACCCAGACATCTACAAGCTATTGATGCACAAGGCTATCATAACTTTGATTTGCCAGAGGCTATAGATGCGAAACATTTTACAAGAGACATTGAAGCTCTGCACAATGGGCAAATAGTCCAAAAAGAAGAATACACTTTTAATAACCCTAATAAAATACCTAAACAACTTACTTTTACACCTACGCCTATTATTGTTGTAGAAGGTTTGTTTGTACTATATTTCCCCGAAATAGTTGCTCATTTAGACCTCAAAATCTTTATAGACGCAAAATCTCATATCAAAATCAAAAGACGCATACTAAGAGATAATGTAGAAAGAGGCTATGATTTGCATGATGTTTTGTACCGTTATGAACATCATGTAATGCCTACATACGAAAAATACATAGAACCAACAAAAGACACCGCCGACCTTATCATTCCAAACAATGAAGGCACTATGGAAAGGTCTTTGGAAGTGGTAAGGGCTTTTTTAGCTACGAAACTGAAGTAACAGAAGATATTTCACCATCATTATTATCATTCTCCTCTTCTTCTTTATTTAACCCGTCTAACTGACGCATTTTGAGCAACTCCATACTTTGCTCAGAAACTGTCTTTTTGCGGTTAGAGTCTAATATAATCATTAATGCAGCCACATAAAATGGCATCATGGGAATTTTGTAACGCACCAATGTTCCAAAGTTCCCAGCATTAATACCAACCGCAAAAGAAAAGGTGATAGCAAAAGCCAATGTAGCAGGCACTACAGGCTCTTTGACAAAGGTTCTGACAATGTTTTTTATCTTTACCTTTAACAAGATATATAGGGTAAACAATATAAAATAAGTAGCCTCGAAAGCAGATAGCAAAGACAAAGGGTTTCTTGCCTCCCACAGAAAAGGACGAAATAAAGACACTGCCACAGCTTGTGGAAAATATTTTAATAATCCCGTCAATGTACCATCAAATTCTCCGATATAATATACAGAACCTTGCTGGCTCATGTTTTGAAGATAAGTAGCTGTAATTTTGGTTTTCGTAGCCAAGTTATCAAAAGCATAATCTGTGTTTTGGCTGAGTCGTACTACCGCAAATATAGCAAAAGTCGCAGCTATAGATAACAAAATAGGGCCTATGAAAAATTTTAGGAAGGTAGATTTAATATTATTCAAATATTGTAAGTATGCCCACAAACCTAAAGCTGGAATAAAACATAGTAAGATATAGATTTTGATGACATACAATACCAAAATGCCAAATACCATTAAAGAAATATAAAAAGGTGGGTTTTTTAGTTTAATAATTCCTTTGTGAAAACTCCAAAAGATAAGTCCCAAAGCACCAAAACACAAAGAATCTTTCATTAGTCCTGATCCCCAAAAGAAAACCGAAGGCAAGTAAAAAATGGCTGTGGCAAACTGTTTGTGCAAACGAGGATACATTTCTACTAAGGTAGAAAACATAGCCCAAGCTCCAAAAAAACTTGCTAGCCCAAATAAGATAGCCTCCACAAAATAGCTATGAAAACAAAAAACACTTAAAAAACCAACAATACGAATGACCATGTAAGTCGGAGCATCACCACGTTGATAAAAAACATTCCCAGCTATCCACCAACTCGTATCTACTTCTGTAAAAGGTGTACCTATTGGTTTGAAAACAAGATGAAACCATGAAGAAGGATTGTACCAAAAGCCATTGTATAAATACCCCCCTAACTCATGATATAACAACGTATCGCCATAGCCGTAGTAGTGAAAAAAAACCAGCCCTAATGCCAAAGCCCCTATCATTTTGAGGTTAAAAGCCTTAAAAAAATATTTTTTGGTAATCGGCGTAGTCATGGACTTCCGAAAACGGTTCAGAATAATATAAATGATAGCCAAATAGATAGGAGCTATGATATAATCTACAAAAGTTATCATGTAGTAAGGGAATAAGTGTGTGATTAATTTTACTTTGTAATACAAAGTAAAATTACTGAAAAATAGCTGAAAACAAAATTATTTTTCTTGTATCAATTGCATAGTCGTACAAGCCACAATGCCAGCCGTTTCTGTTCGCAACCTACTTTCGCCTAAACTTACTTTGACAAAGCCTTTTTGTTGTGCTTTTTCTACTTCATCAAGACTAAAATCCCCTTCGGGTCCTATCAAAACACAAGTGGGCAAATCAGGTTGGGCAGTTTGAAACAAGGTTGTCGGGTTTGTTTTATCTACATACGCAATAAATAACTGCGAATAGTTTTGTGGCGTAATCTTACCTAAAAAAGTATCAAAATTTTGTGGGGCATTTAACGTAGGTAACCAATACTTTAAAGACTGTTTCATGGCAGAAACAGCTTTTTTTTCTATTCTTTCCATATTAAAGTAACTTCTTTCTGTGTGCTTTGTAAGCACAAAAGAGAGGCTATTTACACCTATTTCCACACATTTTTCTACAAACCACTCCATTCTTTCTATATTTTTGGTAGGGGCAATGGCAATGTGAGTATGGAAAGAAGGATTGGGGTGTTTTTCAAGCTGTGTAACCTGAATACGTGCTTTTTTGAGGGTATCTTCGCTAATGACAGCATGAGCCAAATGTCCTTTGCCGTCTGTAAAATAAAGTTTATCCCCTTTTTGCATACGCAAGACCCTCAAACAGTGTTTGGCTTCTTCTTCGCCAAGAGGCTGCTCTCCTATGACTATATCTTTTTGGTAAAACAATAACATGCTGAATAATTGAATGATTGGAGAACAAAAAACGGAAAAGAATACGAGAAATGTATTTTATCGTCTAATAAAAGTATCGTAAAAAGAAAATACTTGCCTGAACAAAAGGCACTTCAAGAGTTTTTTTTGCCTTCGCCTACAACAAAACTGTTCAACAAAAGCATTTTACTTCAACATAATCAATCATTGCATTATATTTTTTCGTACCTTTGTATTCTATCTACATCAGCTATGCGTACAACAGTTGTTCCTTACAAAGATTTGGAGGCGGGCAAAAAAGAACAAGTTACCACGATGTTCAACAACATTTCGCCATCTTATGATTTACTCAATAGAGTGTTAAGTGGCGGTATTGATATTTTATGGCGAAAAAAAGCTGTTAGCTATTTAGCTGCCGACCAACCTAAACTACTATTAGACATTGCCACAGGCACAGGAGATTTTGCCTTAGAAGCCTATCATGCCTTACACCCCGACAAAATTATTGGCGTGGACATTTCAGAAGGTATGCTTAAATTTGGCAAAGAAAAAATGCAGCAGTTGGGCTTAACAGACAAAATAGAACTACAAGTAGGCGACTCTGAAAAACTCAATTTCCCTGACGAAACTTTTGATGCAGTGATTGTGTCTTTCGGTGTCCGTAATTTTGAAAACTTGGAACGAGGTTTGTCAGATATGTTCCGAGTGCTGAAAAAAGGTGGCAAAGTAGTCATTTTAGAGTTTTCTCAACCAGAAAATAAAGCTTTTGCGACTATCTATAATTTTTACTCAAAAAGTATTTTACCACATATCGGCAAACTCATTTCCAAAGATGATGCTGCCTATACTTATCTTCCAGAATCCGTTAAAGCATTTCCTTATGGCAAAGAATTTTTACACATTTTAGAACAAGTCGGATTTACACAAACGCAATGCGTACCTTTAACATTTGGAATCAGTTCAATTTATGTGGGAAAAAAATCTCTTTGATACTTCCCCTCTTGGTGTTGGCTATCAGCCAAACGGTTTTTGCACAACGGACAAAGGAAATTCATTTGCCTTTTTATGATGAAAGGAAGCTACATTTTGGCTTCCAATTAGGCGGAATGATGTCTAAGATTAATCTTGGCTACTCTACGTACTATGTAAGTGACGGAGATACTACGCAGTCTATTACACCCTTGGGTTCGGGTGGTTTTACATTGGGTTTTATTTTGAGTACCCGTCTCAAAGATGACCTTTGGAGTTTACGATTTACGCCTACGGTGGCGTTTTACCAACGTGCTGTAGAATTTGGTTACCGCAACGACAGATTTGAAACAAGAAGCTATGAAAATACATTCATAGAGTTGCCTGTTTTGCTCAAATACAAGTCTGTACGGCGAGGTAATACGAGAATGTATATGGTGGGTGGTTTAGTACCAAGTTTTAAGGTGGCAGGAGAAAAACAAAAATTAGACGAAAATCAGATTTTGACCATAGACCAAAACTTAGAAATTACTTACGGTTTGGGTTTTGATTTGTACTTTGAATTTTTCAAATTTGCCCCAGAACTGCGTTTTTCGCATGGTATCCCTAATGTATTTACGACTCCCAATAACCCATTTACAAGAGGAATAGATGCCGTAACTACGCATAGAGTAAGTTTATTTTTGAATTTTGAGTAAAATTATATTAGAGTTTTCCCTTCTTTAACTTATAGAGAAGGGATTTTTTATGTAGATTTATTGTGAAGACTAAAGGATTAATTATTAATTTATTAAACCTAATTAGAAATTTGAAAAACAAGGTAACTGCTATCCATACTTTTTCTCCCAATGAACTTGTTAAACAATTTTCTAAACAAGATAGCTACTGGGAGAACAATACTTTTAGAGATTTTGACAAGTTTGGTTTCCACCGAATTGAACAAGTGAGGCATCTAATGACTATATCTTTGCCTCCTCATAGAAAGACCTTTCACGATTTTTTCTTAGTTACCAAAGGTGTCATTCATAGAGGTAAAGGCATTAATAAATACAATATTACACAAAATACATTTTGCTTTATTCCTGCATATACCATTACTTTTGATGCTTTGGGCAGTGATGATGTAGAGGGTTTTATATGCCACTTTGACAACAATATCATTAACTTAGAACATCACCCATTTTTAAGAAACTTAGACTTTTTAAGTTTTACAGGCTATCCGCTTATTACTATTCCACAGGAATATTTGGATAATATTCTACATTTATTACACCGAATAGAGCAAGAATCTACAACTAATTTAGCAGACAAGTATTTATTAATTCAATCTTATTTAATCACGTTACTATTAGAACTCAATCGGTTTGCACAAGCCCAAAATCCCGTCAGCAAAGATAAAAATAGCATTCTTGCTGAAAAATTTAAAAGGCTTTTACATCTACATATTCAAACCAAGCAAAAAGTTACAGACTACGCAGAACTATTATTTATCTCACCTAATCATCTCAATAAATGTGTAAAGTCTGCAACTAATCAAACTGTTAGTGAATGGATTGATGAAATGATTATTTTAGAAAGTAAGGTCTTGTTATCACAAAGTAATTTGAGTATTGCAGAAGTTGCTTTTAAAATAGGTATTGAAGACCAAAGTTATTTTGGCAGACTTTTTAAGAAAAAAACAAGCCTTACACCAAGTGAATATCGTAAAATGATTGAAAAATCCTAGTATTGCCATTTTTTATACTAATTTCACAACTAACTACCTCTTAGTTTTGCAATATCAATTTTTCAAAACTAAGGTATATATGTACGCAACATTTCTAGCACTTCATTCTATTTTTCGGTGGTTAGTATTGGCAAGTTTGGTATATGCTATTTTCACAAGCATAGAAGGAATTGTAAGCAAACGACCTTACAATAAAACTGATAATATTATTCGCATCATTACCAATACAATTAGCCACACACAATTACTAATTGGCTTTACTTTGTATTTTGTTCTTAGCCCTGTTACACAATATTTTCTTAAAAATGGCTCGGAAGAGAATCATCAAATGTGGTTTTTTGGTATTTATCATATAGCTATGATGTTATTGTCTATTGTTATCATGACCATTGGAGGAGCTATAGCTAAAAGAGCCACCAATGACCACAAAAAATTTAAGACTATTGCCATCTGGTTTTCACTTGCTTTACTATTTATTCTCTTAGCCATTCCTTGGTTTAGACCTTATTTGAGAAACTTCTAATCAATATGAACTTATTAAAAACACAAATAGGCAGACTTCGCCTTTTGGCTTTCGTAGAAGGTATATCATTCTTGATAATCCTTTTTGTAACTATGCCCCTAAAATATATTTTCCAGTTTCCGCAAGCCAATAAGGTTTTTGGTATGATTCACGGATTGTTGTTTGTACTATATGTTTTTGCGGTACTTCAACTTAGCATAGAACAACAATGGAAAGCTCGTAAAATATTCTTAGCTTTATTTGCTGCAATTATTCCTTTCGGCACTTTTTGGGCAGATAAGAAATTATTTAAAAAAGAGGAGGTAATGCCATGAAGTATAGCAAACATTTTCACTACAACCCCGATTTTGAGTGGTATGAAACAGAGATTTATTTGGACATGAGCAATCAAGCTGTTAAATTATTCGTAAATGATTTTATCTCGAATGACTTTCATACAACACATCAAATATTTATCAATGTGATTCATTGGGTTAATAAATACAAAAAACTACTTCAAGAACAATGTTTAATTAGGCTTTATGGCTTTCTACCTACAAATTCCCTAATTGATACAGTTCAATTACTTTCCATCAGTATAGAAAGCACAAATACCTTTGAGTTATTGTTCAATCATCACTCAAAAGTTTTTATTACTTTGTATTTCAATAACAGCTTTGAGCTAACAATGCATCATATTTATCAAGATAGTATGTAAAGATTGAAGATTGGGAAACAATAAAAATAGTAAAAGGAGTAATAAATAATAACTATGCTACTTTAAGTTTGTAAACTTGGTAGGTCGTGCTTTAAAAACTTATAGCAAAACTAATTTTTTCAACGAAATAAGTTGATTTTGGAACACTAACTATAACAATTTATAGCACAACACTAGAAAGTTTTTTGTTCATTCACCTAAAACTCCTCACTATGTTAATTGCTATACCAATTATAAATAAAATGCAGTCCAAAGATGTCATCTTTTTACGAGTCTGAAACCTTGCAAGTGTACTGTTTTTACAAAAGATGACATCTTTACGCATTGAACTATCTACTAAGTATAATTGGTATTACTGCCACATGAACCACAAGAACACAAGTTCACTAAGAAAATTATGAAGATTTATTTTTTCTTGGTACTTAAAATAAATTAATTTTCAACATATCCAATACACTTATGCAAAGCAAATTTTTTCTTGTAACCTTCCTACTATTATTGGTCAGCACTGTTGTTATTGGGCAAAGTAAGCAAGACAGTGTAGCAATTAGACAAGCTGCTCTTGATTACATAGAGTCGCAACACACACCCAATCCGCAACAAATGGAAAGGGCTTTACACCCAAGAATGGTGAAAAGAACATTTTGGAAAGACAAATCCACAGGTAAAGACTATGTTCGTGAAACTACGACAGAATCTATGGTATTATTAGCAGAGAGTTACAACAAAAATGGAGATAAGTTTCCTGCTTCACCCAAAAAAGAAGTAATATTGCTTGACGTTTCTGCAAGAACAGCCTCTGTGAAATTGATTGCAGACGAGTGGATTGATTATATGCACATTGTAAAAATCAATGGCACTTGGAAAATCGTCAATGTCCTTTGGCAATACCATAATATTGACCAACATTAAGGGCTAATTCACAATTAGTAATTAGTAAATTTTTAATTAAATATATTTAAGTTGTTGTTTATCAAGTTATTAGAAAGGTTTTTATTCTAAAAAATAAACTCAACTAATTTCTGGAAACTACTTAAATAAAATAACTTAAGTTACTTAGTTTTAGTCGTCAAAACATCTCCTTAATTTATGTTTATTCGTGTAGAACATATCGGTATAGCCGTTAAAACCTTAGAAAATGCTAATCCTTTGTTTGCCAAATTGTTTGGAAAGGAACATTATAAAATAGAAAGTGTAGCTTCGGAAGGGGTAAGCACTTTGTTTTTTCAGTTGGGCGAAACCAAAATAGAACTTTTGGAGGCTACAAATCCCGAAAGCCCTATTGCCAAATTTATAGAGAAGAAAGGCGAGGGTATTCATCACATTGCCTACGAAGTAGATGATATTTTGGCAGAAATGGAAAGATTGAAAGCCGAAGGGTTTGCTTTATTAAATGAAACACCTAAAAACGGTGCAGACAATAAATTGATTTGCTTCTTGCACCCAAAAACTACAAATGGTGTTTTGGTAGAAATTTGTCAAAGTAGAAGACAATAAGTAATAGGATAAAATAAAAGTAGAGTTGCCTTCAGGTGAATGTCTAAGTAAGTGCCTTTGCCCTCCTAACGACATTCGCCTGAAGGCAAATATACAGTTCCCCATGTAGGGAGCTAGGGGGCTTCCTCCAAAAAACTCTTCGCCTTTTCCACCAACACAGGTTGCTTGGCGGGGACTTGTGCCGCTGCTACGGCTTGCAAATGTCTTAAAAATGTTTCTTTGCCTGTTTCACTTTCCCCTTTTTCATTTTTGTATTGCCTATAAATAACCATAGCTTTCTCATACTCTCCATTGTAGAGATAGCCCATAGCCAAACAAGATAAATAAGCTATTTCCTTTCCGCCATTGGCTACATACCTTTCTCCTGCCCAAATAGCCCCTTCAAAACAATGGGCAAAAACAAAATACCAAGATAAATTGCCATAATCAGTATTTGGCAATTCTTTTTTGCCTTTGATACCTTCATAGATTTGTTGGGCAAGGGCAAAGTTTTTGCTTGCTGCTGAGTTTTCAACAAGAGTGTGATAATTAAGTTTTTCCAAGTGTATATTTTTGATTTGTTCTGGATTTGCATAACGAACAATATCAAAAGCCTGTTTTTCATCTACATATACCCACAAAACCCCTTTTCTGGGTTCTTGCTCTTCCATTGTAAACAAGACATATTGAGGCAACTTAGCTAAAACAGTTACTACTTGTTGCCAATCCAAACTATTATTATAACTTAAATCTAATTTCGTCAAGTTTTTGAATTCGCCGATTGGGGCAGGTAAAGACGTTAATTGATTATAGCTTAAATCCAAATTCGTTAAGTTTTCCAATTCTCCGATGGCGGCGGGCAAAGTCGTTAATTGATTATAGCTTAAATCCAAATTCGTTAAGTTTTTCAATTCTCCGATTTGTGCGGGCAAAGTCGTTAATTGATTTTCTGATAAATCCAAATTCGTTAAGTTTTTCAATTCTCCAATGGCTGGGGGCAAAGTCGTTAATTGATTACCTCCTAAATTCAAACTCGTTAAGTTTTTCAATTCTCCAATGGCTGGGGGCAAAGTCGTTAATTGATTTTCTGATAAATCCAAAGTCGTTAAGTTTTTCAATTCTCCAATGGCTGCGGGCAAAGTCGTGAATTGATTATAGCTTAAATCCAAAGTCGTTAAGTTTTTCAATTCTCCAATGGCTGGGGGCAAAGTCGTTAATTGATTTTCTGATAAATCCAAATTCGTTAAGTTTTTCAATTCTCCAATGGCTGCGGGCAAAGTCGTGAATTGATTATAGCTTAAATCCAAAGTCGTTAATTTTTTCAATTCTCCGATAGCTGCGGGCAAAGTCGTTAATTGATTACCCCATAAATTCAAACTCGTTAAGTTTTTCAATTCTCCAATGGCTGGGGGCAAAGTCGTTAATTGATTACCCCATAAATTCAAACTCGTTAAGTTTTTCAATTCTCCAATGGCTGGGGGCAAAGTCGTTAATTGATTATAGCTTAAATCCAAATTCGTTAAGTTTTTCAATTCTCCGATTTGTGCGGGCAAAGTCGTTAATTGATTTTCTGATAAATCCAAAGTCGTTAAGTTTTTCAATTCTCCAATGGCTGCGGGCAAAGTCGTGAATTGATTAACTGATAAATACAACTTCGTTAATTTTTTCAATTCTCCGATAGCTGCGGGCAAAGTCGTTAATTGATTACCCCATAAATCCAAATTCGTTAAGTTTTTCAATTCTCCAATGGCTGGGGGCAAAGTCGTGAATTGATTATAGCTTAAATCCAAATTCGTTAAGTTTTTCAATTCTCCAATGGCTGGGGGCAAAGTCGTGAATTGATTATAGCTTAAATCCAAATTCGTTAAGTTTTTCAATTCTCCAATGGCTGGGGGCAAAGTCGTGAATTGATTATAGCTTAAATCCAAAGTCGTTAAGTTTTTCAATTCTCCGATGGCTGCGGGCAAACTGTCTATTTGGCAATAGCGAAGTTGTAAACTTTTAAGGTTTTGCAAGTTGACTATTTCGGCAGGCAATGTTTTGAAATTATTTTTTCTGCCATAATCACCATTCAATAGCAAAACTTGTAATTGTGTGTGTTGCAAAACAGGCATAGGAAAACTATCTAATTGGGTATCAGACAAATCTAAGGCAGTTACACTGCTATCCATATCTGCAAGGTTGTAAGCCACTCGGTAGGTATTGCCCAGCGTATCTAAGAGATGGTCTTTGCCCTCTTTTTTAATGTAGGCAAAGCCTGTTTGCCATTCAAATTGTTCTGCCTTGTCCCATTCTTTTAGCTTTTCTACTTTATCTCCATTTTTATCTATAAAGTAAAATTTACCATCTTTAAAAGCTAATGCAAATCTATCCGCATAAAAATAAAACGCATTAACGAGTTTATTAGCTTTGGCTAAGTTGGTTTGGGCTTCGTCTTTGGCTTTTTGGGTGGCTGCAAGGGCAGTTTGGGTTTGTAGTTCTGCTTTTTTAGCTTTTTCTTTTTCCGTTTCTGCCTTTTTCTTTTCTGCTATGGCGGCTTGTTTGGCTGTTTCCGCATCTCTTTTTAGTTGGTTTATTTTTTCAAATACTGCTATCATTTTTCGTTTTACCTCATCTACCTTTTGCGGACACATTGCCAAAGCATAGCTATATTTGTTGATAGCAACCGTAAAACTATCCTTTTTGAAGGCAGCTTCCGCCTGTTTCATATAGTCCGCATAGTATTCGGGACAAGGGTCGGTGTTTTGTGCTTGGGTGGCAGTAGCCCATAACAAGCAAAGGATAAAGAGTAAGGTCTTTTTCATATACTAAAAGCTGTTTTTTAAATAACCATCGGCAGGGTTTGCAACCACTGCCGAGGTTGTGTTATTATTTTTTTACTCTAAGGTTTTGATTAAATTATTTAGACTATCAATTTTGTCCGTTTCTTTGTCCACACCTTTTTGGTTTTTGTCTGCTGCCAAAATTTTCTTAATATTCTCAGCATCAGAGATTTGTGTTTTGTAAAACCCTATCAAGGCTTTATTTGCTTTGTCCCTTTGTTTGCGGGCTTCTTTTAGACTTTCAAAAGCTTTTACTTTTTGTTGTTGGGCATCAACATAAAACCACCCCGCCACTATTATCAACACCATAGCCACCCCCGCAGCTATTTGGGCTATGCGTAGCCTGTTTTTTAGGTTTTTGGCGGTTTGTTTTTCTGCTTCTTCTGCCTGTTTTCGTGCTTGCTCACTTGCCTCTATAAAGGCTTTCTGTATAGCTGTAACTTTTGGATTTTTCTTGTTTTTCTCTGCATCTTCCAGCCAAGCCTGTGCTAAAATCAGTTCACTGCCACGTAGGAGGAGTTCGGGTTTGAAAGAAAGCCCCACCCCAGCCCTCCCCGCAGGGGAGGGAGCAAGTTCCCCTCCCTGTGGGGAGGGGCTAGGGGTGGGGCATGCCTCCGTAGCTTTTTTCTGCCACTTCGTATGTTGTTCTACATACTCTCTGTCGGTATCTATTTGGCGAATAAGCTGCATAAACACCGAATAAAAGTCTGTTTGGGTGCAGTCTATCCACTGCACTTGGCTAAGGGATTTGAGGCGGTTGAATTGGGTGTGGCTTTCGGTGTCTAATCTCTCTACCAATAGCGTGATAAACCTTTTGCCCTGTGAGGCTGCAAAATTCACTTCGTCTTCGCAGTAGGGTGAGTTTACAGACTTGGGCGAAATCAAAAACACAAAATTGTCCGATTCGGCAATGCCCTTGTAAATTTCCTGCTGAAAATCTGCGGAGGCTGCTATGCTCTCTTGGTCAAACCACGTAGTTTTTCCGTAGAGTTGCAGTTCGTTATTCAGTTTGCGGGCAAAATCCGCATCATTTCGGCTGTACGAAATAAAGACTTCACTCCCCAACTGCCCTATTTTTGCCAAACTTTCACCGATAAATTCTTCATGCAGGGGCGTAGGTTTGTAGTCAAGGCGTGTTTTGGCGGTATTCAACCACGTTTTCGCATTTTCCAAATTTGACCCCCGCAACAAAATGCTTGCATTGCGTTGTTGCTTTTCCCATTTCAGCCCTTGCACCAAGAAAATTTTATGCTGTTCGTAGTATCGTTTTTCTTTGTTGAGTTCTTTCAGTATTTCGTTAATATCCGACTGATAATGAGCCTCTTCCGTATTATTCGTAAAATCTACAAATTGCAAACCATCGAGTTTAGGCAAGATTTTTAGTTTGGCTAAGTTGTCAGGATTTAGTTTTTCTACCAACAAGGGAATTATTCTTTTTTGCAAATCAAGGGCATAATTCAACTCTCTTAGACAAAATTCAGATTGCAAAGAAAAATTAGAAATCAAAAACACAAAATTATCTGCTTGTTCCAAGCCTCGCCAAGTTGCCTGTTCGGCATCTTCGGTTTTGCCAATGTCTTGTTTATAGTGCCAAGTCGTAACCAAATTTTTGCACAAAGACACATAAATTCTGTTTTGTAGGGCTTTGTCCTTGCTGCTGTAACTCATAAAGACATCAGTCATTAAGTTCTCCGCATTTTTCTTGCTTTCGCAAATAAACTCCGACAAGACTGTAGAAGGCAAACAAGGGGGCTGTTCAGGGGCTACAAATTCTTGCAACAACCATTTTTCGGCTGCTTCTCTTTCTTTACCTACTAATAAAGTCTGTTTGTCGCCTATTTTCATTCCAAAACAAGGCTTTGACGGTAAATTGCGTGTGCTGTTTTACGTAGTCTTGATGTTTGCTTACCAATCTTTCTACTGCTACCGCCACACTTTCCAAACTATCTATGCTTTTACCAAACGTAGGGAATTGGTAGGTTTGCAAATAGGCTAAGTCGTCATGTTTGTACCAATCATTTTCATAGCCTGCTTGCCAATCAAACAAGGCTTGAATGTCGTTGGCTGTATATTCTTCTTTGGTGTGTATCCAATCTGTTTTGCCTATCAATTCGTGGCTGCGTTTCAGTACGTCCAATTCTGTATTTATCGTAATGCCATGAATACCAAATGTTTGGTAAAAGTCTAGCATTACTTTTTTATCTCCTTCAGACAACTCTTTGGCAGGTGTATCAAAGATGACGATTTGAGCCAAAGGAATGACCCTTTTACCCAAAATCCGTGCATATTCCAACTCTATCAAACAATAAGGCGAAGTCATACAACGCGGAGCCATGACGTATGCAAAATTATGGGCAGATTCTATACCTTGTGAAATCCGTTGGGCGTAGTCTTCGCCATCAGGAATATTTACCTTGTCAAACCAACTATCATAGCCTGCTAATTTGAGGTGTTGGTGCAACCTGCCTACAAAGGCGAGGCTTTCTCGTCTGCCGTAAGAGATAAAAAGGTCTTTCATGTTTGTTTGTCTTTTTCTACGGCAAAATATAGTGAGAAATAGTAAAAAAACAATAAAGTAACTTTTTTTGTGCTAAATTACCTAGCCTTTTGACTTTATATGTATTATAGATAAGTACGTTTGCCTTCAGGCGAATATAAATTGTGCCTATTATTCGCCTGAAGGCAAATGTACTCTAAACAAGTCTTTGTATTTTTGGCGGTTTATTTCTCTTTTTCTATGAAAATTCTCAATTCGATAGTCCTTTCTGCAAGTTTATTGTTAGCTTGGCAGAGTGGTTTGGCTCAAAATGACCCCGACAACACCATACAAACAGACAGCACGCCTATATGGGTAGCTAAAAAATATGCGTACAATCCTGAAACGACACGCAAGTTTGAACTTCAACATACACAATTAGCCGTTAGTTTTGACTGGCAAAAACAATATTTGTATGGCAAAGCTACTTTGACTATGCAGCCGTATTTTTATCCACAAAATCAAGTCGTATTAGATGCCAAAGGTTTTGAAATTCAACAAATCACGTTAGAAAACGGACAGGCTTTAAAATATGACTATGACAAGAAAAAAATTACCATCAATTTGCCTAAAACCTATAATAAAGGCGAAAAATTAGTTATTAAAATCAACTACATAGCCAAACCTAACGAATTAGTTACTACAGGCAGCGATGCTATTACTTCGGATAAAGGGCTATATTTTATCAACCCTTTGGGCAAAGAAGCCAACAAACCGCAACAAATTTGGACACAAGGCGAAACAGAGGCAAGTTCTTGCTGGTTTCCTACTTTTGACTCCCCCAATGTAAAAACTACGCAGGAAATTGCAATTACCGTAGATAAACAATTTGCAACATTGTCTAATGGTAAGTTGATAAATACAAAAGATAACGGCAACGGCACTCGTACAGACACTTGGCGACAAGACAAGCCTCATGCTCCGTACTTGTTTATGATGGCAGTAGGCAAATATGCCGTAGTAAAAGACCGTTGGAAAGATTTAGAGTTGGCGTATTACGTAGAGCCTGACTATGAAAAATATGCAAAAGCTGTTTTTGGGAATACACCTAAAATGATAGATTATTTTTCTACACTTTTAGATTACCCGTTTCCTTGGGACAAATATTCGCAGGTAGTCGTTAGAGATTATGTGTCTGGGGCTATGGAAAACACCTCTGCCTCTATTTTCATGGAGGCTTTGCAAGTGGACAACCGTTATTTAATAGACGATAATTGGGACGGTATCATTGCACACGAGTTGTTTCATCAATGGTTTGGCGACTTGGTTACTTGTGAGTCTTGGGCAAATTTGCCTTTGAACGAATCTTTTGCCAATTATTCCGAATTGTTATGGCAAGAACACCTCAACGGCACTGATGCCTTAGAAATGCAACTTTACGAGGAAATGAACGAATACATGGGCGAAGCAGAAACTAAACGTGAACCAATGATTCGTTATTATTACAAAGACAAAGAAGAAATGTTTGACCGTCATTCTTACTCAAAAGGTGCGGTGCTACTGCACATGCTACGCAAAGCAGTAGGAGATGAAGCATTTTTTACAGCTTTGAAATTGTACTTAAAGAAGTTTGCCTACAAAAAAGCCGAAATTCACGACTTACGTATGGTCTTTGAGGAGGTTACAGGCGAAGATTTGAATTGGTTTTTTGACCAATGGTTTTTGCAAGCAGGACACCCCAAATTGACCGTAAAACATAGCTATAATGCTACTACAAAAAAAATACAACTCACTGTTAATCAAGAACATGATTTGCGTTATACGCCTTTGTACCGTTTGCCTTTGTATGTAGATGTTTGGGTGAAAGGCAAGAAAAATCGTTATGCAGTGATTATTGATGAACAAAAAGAGGTTTTTGAGTGGGAGGCAGCCAATCAACCAGATTTAGTGCTTTTTGATGGAGAAACGCAGTTATTAGGCGAAATTACTCACGAAAAAACAATGGCAGAGTACGTTTTTCAGTACAAAAACAGCGAAAAAGCCTTAGCACGTTTAGAGGCTTTGCAACAGTTGATGAAAAATGAAGATTTTTTGCAGTATGAAGATGTATTTCTTTCAGCCCTCAATGACAAAGTTTGGGAACTACGCATGATGGCTGCCAATGTATTTGACAAATACGAAGGAAAAAATGCCGAAGTGCTTGGTACAAAACTACAGGCTTTGATAGAAAACGATAAAAAATCATTGGTAAGAGCCACCGCCATTAGCACGTTGGCGAGTATTAATGCCAAACAATACACTGATTTATTCAGAAAAAGTTTGAATGATAGTTCCTATGCTGTAGTTGCTAATGCTTTGTATGCGTACTATGCTACAGGTTCGCCAGATGCAGGAGAACAGTTTGAGAAACACGAAAATGTTGATAATCTGAATATTACGATTACAGTAGCCGATTATTTTGCGTCTTTCAAGAAACGCAATAAGTATGATTGGTTCATTCGTAAAATGGACAGACTACAACAAAGTGGCGGTGTAACTTATTTATTTGCTTATTTTACGCAATATCTTTTGAATGACGAGGCGAATTTGGTCAAAGGGGCAGATTATTTACAAAACATAGCTGCCAAACATAGCAATTACCAAGTGCGTATCATGGCATTTCAGAACTTACAAATGTTGCCTATAAAAGATATGCAACAACGCAAAGAACAATTAAGAAAAGAAGAAAAAGACCAAAGAGTGCTGGAAGCCTACAAATAAAAAACAACTCATAACAAAGTCTATACATGTTTAGCTCTTGTATAGACTTTTTATTTAAAGGAGCTTGTAAATGCGTATAATTAGCTTTTTCTATCTTATCTTTGCGGAAAAATAAGATAAGATGGCAATGGAAAACGCAATAACTACCTCTTTTTCGTTCAAGGCACGCCAATATTTCGCCTTATTAAAGTTTAGACTTTCGGCTTTTGTCGTATTTTCTGGTGCATTTGGTTTCATGTTAGCCAAACCCTTAGCTATTTCACAAGACTACTTTACTTTAGCTATGCTTTGTATCGGTAGTTTTTTGATAACGGGGGCAGCCAATACCATTAACCAAATCAAAGAAAAAGAGTACGACAAGTTGATGAAAAGAACGGCAGGTCGTCCATTGCCTACGGGTGCATTGAGCAACCAAGAAGCCACAATTTACACCTTGTTGTTAGCTCTCATTGGTACGGCTCTTTTGGTTGTGTTTGTAAATGTACTAACGGCTGCATTGTCTTTGTTGTCTTTGGTGTTGTATGCGTACATCTATACGCCTCTCAAAAGAACTACTGCGTTTTGTGTCTTTGTAGGGGCATTTCCCGGTGCTTTACCGCCACTTATTGGTTGGGCTGCTGCCACTAACAGCATTACGATTGAGGCGTTGGTTATTTTTGGCATACAGTTTATTTGGCAGTTTCCGCACTTTTGGGCTATAGCGTGGATTGCCCATGAAGACTACACCAATGCAGGTTTTAGAATGTTACCGGGCGAAAAAAATATCAATACCGCCTTCCAAATCATGATTTATACCTTGTTTTTGATTCCGTTGGGCTTGTTGCCTTCGCAATTCGGTATTACAGGCTTTGCCTCTGCCATTGTTACTACTTGTATGGGCGTATTATTTTTGGCTCAAACTTTTTATTTGATGAAAACAGGCACTAATCGGGCAGCTTTGTTTATGATGTTTGGTTCATTTATTTATTTGCCTGTGGTACAAATAGCTTTGTTGATGGATAGGATACATTAAGAGGGTATTTGAATTACTCGAAAAAATTAAAGAAGTTATCCCCACAAGGGCTTCAAGCCCTTGTGGGGATTATACAAAGAGTTATATTCCCCCTTGTTGGTTTTTAAACTTTTACAAGGGGGAATTTGTTTTATTAGCAAATTAAACTTCTTACTATGATAACTTCGCTTGACCAATTAGATTTAACTCAACAATATTCTTATGCCGATTATTTAACTTGGCAGTTTTTGGAAAGAGTAGAGTTGCTCAAAGGCTACATTAGACAGATGGCAGCCCCGAATTTGTATCACCAAAGGATTTCACGCCGTTTAACAGCCCGAATGGAAAATTTATTTCATAAGAGTCCTTGTGAGGTATTTACAGCCCCCTTTGATGTGCGTCTTTACAACCGCAAAAAATCTGAACTACAAGCCAAAGAAGTGTTTACAGTAGTACAGCCCGACTTATGTGTAGTTTGCGACAAAAATAAATTGGACACAAGAGGCTGCAATGGCTCACCTGATTTTATCATAGAGATTTTATCGCCAAGTAATAGCAAAGTAGATTTAGTAGATAAATATGCACTGTACCAACTCAATGGAGTAACTGAATATTGGATTATATTTCCCCAAGACAAAATTGTGCAACAATTTGTATTGGCAAACGAAAAATACGAATTACACGCAGTGTATGACGATAAAGATATAGCCACTTCTTTCTTGTTTCCTGAATTGCAAGTTAATTTGGTAGATGTTTTTGAGGAGATTTAAGTCTTAATTTTATATTTTTTTTATTTACAACTATCAAAGCAAATGCAAAAAACCATTTTTTTTCTCTGTCTTTTTGCGGGTATTTTTACCCAGCTACAGGCACAAACTCCTCTCAAAAATACCGAAGTAATGCCTGCTATTGGCAGTTGGCAAGGGGACTTGACTTATTTAGATTATACTTCCAACAAGCAAGTCGTCATTCCTACCACCGTTGAGATGGAGCAAATTAAGGTGGGGGTATTTACCTTTTCTTACCAATTTCCCAAAGAACCTCACGTTTTTTGGACAGACACCGTAGCTATTTCGGCAGATGGATTGTTTTGGGGCAAAGAAAAAATTGTAACTAAAAAGAATTTGCCTGATGCTTCTCTTGAATTGGTTACAGAGGAAAATGACAAAGATAACAACAAACCTGCCTTGTTACGGCGTACTTATACATTTGGACAAAACCAATATGTTTTGAAGAAGGAGGTGCAGTTTATAGGCGAAAATACTTGGTTTCAACGCCACGAATACCGTTTTGAAAAAAGAACTAAGTTATTGACAGTCAAACAAATGAAGGCAGATTTAGCTATTCTCAAAGCTACTTGGACAAGTATTCACCCTGCCCTGTATCGGTACAATACGAAGGAACAAATTGAAAGTTATTTTAAAGACTTGGAGGCAAAAACCAATGCACCAATGGAGCAAGCCCAATTTTTTATCCTCATTTCTCAACTCAATATCAAACTCAACTGCGGACATAGCTTTGTGAGTTACTTTAATAACAAACGGATTTTGAAAAATAATTTGTACTCTACTGTGTTTTTTCCTCTCTTGTTTCGGGTAATTGACAAAAAATTTATTGTTACACATAACTTGACAGCTAACCCAAATATTCAGGTAGGCGATGAAATAACGGCTATTAATGGCATTGCCACACAAACCATTATAGACAGCCTGCTAACAGTAAGCAAGGCAGACGGCAAAAATGGTTTGAATAAAAAGTTAGACAATATTGCTTTGTACCCAAAAAGTATTTACACAGATACCCACGCCTTGTTTGATATTTTCTTTCCTTTGTTTTTCAAAAAAGATTTGAATGAAAAGAATTTTACTGTGCGTGTGAAGTCTGCCAAAGGTGTAGAAAATAACTTAGAAATTGCGGGACTTTCCAAAGAAAATAGGCAAGCAAAATTCATAGAAAAGTATGGAGATGTCCCCCAAAACGAAAAATCTTGGTATTTAAAACCCATAGACAAGCAAACAGTCTTGTTTCGGATAGGTGATTTTATGACTTACAAATGGAAATTTGATTTCAAGCAATATTTAGACAGTGTTTTTACCAAAATAAACCAAGAAGGGTACAAAAATTTGCTTGTTGATATTCGCCAAAACGAAGGCGGTGCAGATGAGGCTCGTGATGCTGTTTTGAGTTATCTTACTCCCAAAAATTTAGGTTGTGCCAATGCTATTCGCCGTTTGTACCGTTTCAATGCAATTCCTGATAGCCTCCAAAAATACCTCGATACGTGGGACGATAATTTTAGAAAACCCAAACCTGACAGTCTGTATGTACGCACTGCGGAAGGTTTTTATGAAAGCAAATTGCCGAATAAGTGTGCAGAAATTGTGAGCAAGCCCAATCATTTCAAAGGTAAAATTTATTTGCTAACAGATGTAACCAATAGTTCGGCTACGTTTACAATGGCTGATGTGTTCAAAACCAACCAATTAGGTACGATTGTCGGCGAAACCACAGGTGGCACACAGCAAGGCATTAATGGTGGCGAAATCTTCTTTTTCTCTCTGCCCAACTCCAAAATAGAAATGGATTTGCCCCTAATTTACCAAGCTCCCAAAACCGCAAGACCAGACGAGGGCATTAAACCTGACTATGAAGTAAAAACTACGCCCAAAGATATTGTTGAAAATCGTGATGCACAGGTGGAGTTTATTTTGAGGAAGTTGATAAAGTAATTTTGCTATGTTTTTATATGTTTATGCTATGTTTTGACATATAGAAATAGAGAACTTTACTAAATTCTTACTTATTTGGTTTATTACCTAATAAAACGAATATTTTTAACTTCCTATGCTAAACTATGCAAACACCCCACCCCACTTCCTTCTACGTTTCCAAATGGTATGCAGACGTTATAGACCAACGTACAGGCAATTTAGCTATTTTTTATTCGGGAAAATTAAGGTGGGGCAGCCTTCATTTGCATTTCGCCAATCTATTGCAGTTTACAGACCGCCAAACCCTTCATACAGTTGCCTCTTGGAAAAAAACGCAAGTTCCAACATTACAAGACCAAAAATTAGCAATTACACACCCTTTTGCTACGGCTACTTGGGAAAATAAAGGCAAGGCAGTTCAGGCAATTTTGTTTGAAAATGAAAAAGGTTATATTTTGTGGGAATGTCTATTGCCACAATCACAAGTTGCACTCAAAACACCCCAAACAGACTTCCAATATTTGGGTTGGGGCTATGCCGAAAGACTTACTTTTACTCTAAAACCTTGGGAAATGCCTATCAAAATTTTGCATTGGGGGCGGTGGGTTACAGAAAAATTTGTGATAGTGTGGATAAAATGGGAAGGAGATGCACCCAAAAACCTACTTTTTTTCAATGGAGAACCCGTAGAAAATGCTATCATTGACGAAAATCAACTAATTTTTGAAGATTATCGTGTAGATTTAAGTCAAAAGTCCACTTTACGCAATGGCTCGGTAATGAGTACGGTATTCAAAAAGTTTACTTGGCTCAAAAAAATTTTCCCCAATGGTCTTTTGAATTTGTATGAACAAAAGTGGCAAACTCTTGCCAAATTGCTTCATCAGGATAAATTAGTAGAAGAAACGTATATAATTCACGAAAAAGTAGAATGGATATAAAAAAGAGTGTGGGTAAAATAGCCTATGGCAGTATTTTTATGTTGTTTTTGCCTGTCCTTTGTGTAATATGGGCAAGGCAAACAGAAAGTTTTATTACCCTGCCTGTTCCCAATTTGCCTTGGGTAGCCTTTTTGTGTATGGCTTTGGGCAGTTTGGTGATGACTTGGGCAATGGCAGACCTTTGGTTTAAGGGGCAAGGCTTGCCTATGAATGCCTTTCCCCCCGCAAAATTTGTAAATCAAGGGGCTTATCGTTGGTTAGAACACCCTATTTATGTGGCTGCGTCTTTGTTGTGTGTGGGTTGTTCTTTGTGGTGGCAGTCCCGAAGTGGTTTTTGGTTGGTTAGCCCTGTGCTTACGCTGTCGTGGATTGCCTTAGTTTGGGGCTTTGAAAATGAAGATATTTTGCGGAGATTTCCTGCACGCCAAAAAGCTACTTTTTGGTTTTCTCTTCCGCCCAATAACTCAGAAAAACCGCATAGTTGGAGTGTTTTTGCGGTTTATGTATTGGTGCTACTCACTTGGTTGATAGGCTACGAATTGCTAATTTTTATAGGTACAGAGGGCTATATCAGCACATATTTTGCCTTTGAAAAAGATTTTCCTGTGATAGAATGGACAGAACTTTTCTACGTAACTTGTTATGTCTATGTGAGTGCTGTGCCTTTGGTGCTGCGAACCAACCAAACTATTCGCAATTTTATGGTAGAAGGTTGGCTCTTGTCGAGCATTGGTTTGTGCTTACAGTTTATTTTGCCTTTTGCCTCGCCTCATAAACCTTTTATCGTTACCAATTTTTGGGGTGAGTTGTTGGCGTGGGAACAAAGCCTTGACGGGGCAGGAGCTGCTTTCCCTTCGTTTCACGTCTTGTGGACACTCTTAGCTGCTCGTTACTATAATGCTGTTTTTAGTAATAAAAAACTAATTATCAATACAATAGCTTTTTTAATTTGTGCAAGTTGTTGGACAACAGGTATGCACAGTTTGGCAGATTTAGTAGCTGCATTGGTGCTTTTTATTGCGGTTATCAATAGAACATTGCTTTGGTATCAACTCAAAAATTATTTAGAAAGAACAGCCAACTCTTGGCACGCAATTCAAATAGGGCAATTACGCATTATCAACCATAGTATTTATGCTTTTTTTAGTGCTTTCATAGGAATTTTGGTGCTATGTCTATTGCTGCAAAACATTTACCTCGTTCTTTTCGTGAGTTTTATTGCTCTTTTTGGGGCAGGTGTCTATGCCCAAATTGTAGAAGGACATTCGGGACTTTCAAGACCTTTTGGGTATTATGGGAGTATTATTTTTGGTTTAATAGCTTGTTTATTAGGTAGTTATATTTTCAATGTGTCATTTCTGCTTATCGTAGCTGCCTTTGCCCTTATTAGTCCTGCGGTACAAGGCATAGGTCGTTTTCGTTGTGTGGTGCAAGGGTGCTGTCACGGAAAAATCACTACGCCACTCATTGGGATAAGGGTACACCACCCAAAATCTCGTGTGTGTGCGTTGTCGCACCTCACCAACCAGCCCATTCATCTTACGCCACTCTATTCTATGCTAAGTAATTTGCTGATAGGAATGTTGCTTTGGCGGTTGTGGTATGCAGGCGTGGCAGTGCATTTGTTGGGAGGATTGTATTTTATTTTGTCGGGAATTAGCCGATTTGTAGAAGAATTTTATCGTGGCGAAGTCCAAACCACTATTGTAGGCAAATTACGACTGTACCAATGGTTTGCTTTGGGCAGTGTTTTGGTTGGTATTTTACTTACTTGCTTACCAATGCCAATAGCCACATTTCCCCCAATGGTTTGGCAGCACGAATTTTTAGGTGTAGCCTTTGACTATGCTCTGTTAGCTTCATTTTCTATGGGTATGGATTTCCCAAACTCAAATTGGCGGTTTTCGAGGTTGGCGAAGTGATAGTTCTGAAGTATTTAACGAAAATATTGCACCTATTATCTAGTGTTTTTATATTTTATTCCATCAAATTATCTTTAATATATTGTGCAACTTGTTGATATACAGCATCAGAAGAATTAAGATGGGCTTGCATAAATTCTTGCCAAGTACCCATATATAAGGTAGTTTCTCCTCCGTCTTTTCTATCTACGGCTTCGAGTTGAACACTCCCATCAGTTTTTATAACAAGTCCATTTGAACCCCATTGGTCTTCGTGTATATTGAAATAACATTCTTTTTCTAAGTTTTTCATATAGGTAGTGGATAAATGATTGTAGTTTTTTTGCCTTTGGCAATATCTGTATATCTCAAACATAGATTTTAAAAACTAGTTTTCATCGTGTTACTGGGCATTTTGTGTAAAAAATAAGACGTTTAGTTTCATTATTACATATTTGATAGATGTAAACATAGACACAAAAAAAATGATGACTCTTACTCAAAGTATTACTCAAAAATACAGAACACTTTGCTAACTTGCAGCCAAAATTTTATCCCTATTCACCAATGGAATACCGCATCGAAAAAGACACGATGGGCGAAGTAAAAGTGCCTGTCGAGAAGTATTGGGGGGCTCAAACCCAACGTTCATTAGAAAACTTTACTATCGGCGGACACCGTATGCCGACAGAAGTTATCAAGGCTTTTGCTATCTTGAAAAAAGCTGCTGCCATTACCAACACAGAGTTGGGCGTATTGGCTGCCGATAAAATGGAACTTATTTCTAAAGTGTGTGATGAAATCTTGGCGGGCAAATTAGATGACGAGTTTCCATTAGTTGTTTGGCAAACAGGCTCTGGCACACAAAGCAACATGAACGTAAACGAAGTAGTGGCTTACAGAGGTCATGTGTTGCAAGGTGGCAAATTGACAGACGAAAAAAAAGTATTGAACCCGAATGATGACGTGAACAAATCACAGTCATCTAACGACACTTTCCCTACGGCTATGCACATTGCAGCGTATAGCTATGCCGTAGAACAGACATTGCCAAAAGTACAGAAATTGAGAGATACATTAGACGCAAAAGCTAAGGCTTTCAAAGATGTTATCAAAATTGGACGTACTCACCTCATGGACGCAACGCCACTGACTTTGGGCATGGAGTTTTCTGGTTATGTGGCACAAATTGACTATGCTATAGCTGCTATCAAATTTGCCTTAGACCACGTTTCAGAATTGGCGTTGGGCGGTACTGCTGTAGGTACAGGCTTAAATACCCCAAAAGGTTATGATGTATTGGTGGCAAAGCACATTTCTAAGTTGTCTGGACACCAATTCCGCACTGCCCCTAATAAATTTGAGGCGTTGGCAAGCCATGATGCCTTAGTAGGACTTTCTGGTGCTTTCAAACAATTAGCCGTTGCCTTGATGAAAATAGCTAATGATATTCGTTTGTTGGCTTCGGGTCCAAGAAGTGGTATTGCAGAAATTTTGATTCCTGAAAATGAACCGGGTTCTTCTATCATGCCGGGCAAAGTAAACCCAACACAGTGCGAAGCCTTGACAATGGTTTGTGCTCAGGTAGTCGGCAATGACGCTGCAGTAGCTATAGGCGGCATGAACGGACACTTTGAACTCAATGTATTCAAACCTGTTATCATTTTCAATGTCTTGATGTCTGCTCGTTTGTTAGGCGATGCTTGCGATAGTTTCGAGAAACATTGTGCCATAGGTATAGAACCTAATACGTCTATGTTGAAACGCCACTTAGAAAATTCTTTGATGTTGGTAACAGCATTAAACCCACATATTGGCTACTACAAAGCTGCCGAAATAGCGAAGAAAGCACACAAAGAAGGTTTGTCTTTGCGTGAATCTGCATTAGCTTTGGGCTATTTGACTAACGAACAGTTTGATGAGTGGGTGAAACCTGAAGACATGATTGGTAGTTTGAAGTAGTTTCAAAAGTGCAAATGATAATAAGCCTCTAAGATATTGATTAAATATTTTAGAGGCTTATTATCATTTAAAGTGTGCAACAATAAAAAAGTTACAAGTTTTCACTTGTAACTTTTTTATTTACTTAAACTCTAATACTGAATTATTCTACAACTAACTTTTTAGTAAAACTTTGTGTGCCGTCTTGTACTTTTACTAAGTAAATACCTGCTTGCAAAGTTTTTACATTAATTTTTGTAGATAATTTACCATCACTAGTAGTTGTTCTATACACTTCTCTACCTAAAACATCTACTACTGTTAATGTCAAATTAGCATTATTAGCAGAAGTATAAGAAACTGTAGCTTGGTCATTTACAGGGTTTGGATATACCAATAAATCAGAAGTTATAGAGCCTTGTGTAGCTACTTCTCCAAGTGTATTTCTGTCAGCTACCCCTGCTGCATACGTAAACCCAGCAGTATTCACAAAATCGTATAACTGATCATCACATAAGCTCCATATTCTCACACCGTAAGTTCCATTTGCTACTAAGCCTGGTTCACCAACAGTCAATGTGGTAGATAGGGTCGTTACAATTTTTGCGTAAATTATATTTGGGCTGCTTGTATTCCAATAATCTACACGGAAAGCACGACCTGCACCTGTTGTTCCCGACCAATTTACAGTTGCTGCACTAGATGTAACTGAGGTAATAGTAGGACTTGTAGGTGCAGCACAAGTAGGATAACCTGACACTGTGAAAGGCTTCCAAGCTGAGAAATTAGACGAAGTACCTGTACAATTGCTACGTACTCTGTAGTTGTAAGCACCATCACCTAAACCTGTCCAACTTGTACCTTCTGTATCCGAAGTTTTGGCATAAACAATACCTGTAGGGTATTGAATATGGAAATCGTATTTCGGAGAACCTGTAGCCGCTGAACCTACAGACCATGTAAAGGTACCATTTGCAAAAGTTCCTGTGCCTGCGCTAATAGTAGGTGTATTCAGGGTTGCAGGAGCTAAACAAGCTGTACCTGTACCTGAGGTAACATAAATAGCATCAGAATACTCCCCAAAAGAGCTACCACATACTGAACGAACTTGCAAACGATATTTTGTATTAGTCTTTGTAAAGTACACTGTTGCATTCGTCGTGGAAGTCGTAATAACTTGAGAAGTACCACCCACAGGAACAGGAGGAGTAGCACCGTCCACCTCTACTACAAAGACTTGGTAAGATGTGCTATTTGTTACAGGATTCCATGTGAAATTTGTACTTAAGCCGCCTAATGTTGTGTTATTGGTAGGAAGAATTGTTGTAGGCTTCAAACAAGTAGCTCCTGTACCTCCACTACTAGTTACTGTAGCAGGTGAAGAGGCTACCCAATTTGACCATGCGCCCCCTATACATCTAATCTGCACATATACCTCATAGATTTTACTTGCATCTAAACCCGTAATTGTAAAATTACGTGAACCAGATGCCGTTTGTCCTGTATTTACTCTTGTAAACTCGGCTCCTGTAGGAGGAAGTGCTTGCACAGTTGGGTCTGCCAAACGATAGATAACATCAGCTCTTTCTACTGTTGCTGGATTACTCCATGAAACATTAATAGAGGCAGTATTGGCTGCACCTGTACTTGCTACTACTGATGTAGGGGCTGCACAAGTTGTTACAGTAAAGGTTTGAGGAATAGTAGCAGAGCTAGCTGTTTCTATTACTACATTCCCTGTACCTATTGTAGCATCGCCTACTTGAGCTACAATTTGTGTAGGGCTGTAATACCAAACACGACGAGCTGGTGTACCATTGATAGTTACTACTTGTCCTGCTACAAAATTAGTCCCTGTGATAGTGATACGAGTATCAATACCGCCTGAGGTAGGCGTAATATTGGTAATTGTAGGATTAGGACAAGTTGTTAGAGTTTGACCCGCCACCCAATTAGAACTTGCTCCACTTAATGTAAAGTTAGTTAATGTACCATTATCGGCTGTACCTGCCAAATCATTAAGGGTGTTGAGTCCTGCATTGTTACCTCCTGCTGTGCCTTGATTGAACTGGTAGTAAGCTACTAAACCTGTTTCTGTGCCTGTTAATTGACAAGCCTTTCGTGCGTCAATTGTACCTGCACTGCGTATCACATTCCAAATGCGTACCTCGTCTATCAAACCATTGAAGTACTCTATATTGCCAACTCGGTGTCCTATCCGCACAGGGTCGTTATTGTTTGTCGTACTAAGATTGACCCCTGCAAAGAACTGATTACCTATTTCTGTACCATTCAAGTAGGCGATAATGCGGACACCACCTGCCTCTTGTGAATAGCTGGCTGCCAAATGAAACCACTGATTGAGGGGAAGTACATTTGGATTTAAGTTTAATAATTGCCAGCTTCCATCATTGACATAGAAATATAGAAAGCTATTGCTAAAATTGATACCAAAGTTACTTCGCCCTGACGCCTCTCTCTTGTTAATTACAGAGTACACATTGTCACTTGTGGGCAGGGCAGTAATGAATAGGCGTGCCTCTACGGTAACGGCGGTAGTAAAGTCAAAATTAGGCTCGTTGGCTAGTACCACTTGGTCGTCTAAACCGTCAAAGCTAAGGGCGTTGTCTTGGGCATTAGCATAGAAACTAAATAACAACAAGCTCATAGCAAAACTAAATGTGTTAATTTGCTTAAATACTTTATACATTACACTTTTTAAGTTTGTAGAAAGTAAAAGTTTTGATTTGTTTGTACTCATAAATGTTTGATTTTGGGTAAAAATTGAATTAAAGTAAAGTAGCATATTAAAAGATAATTTAACTCTACGAAATTAATTGAATATAGTTGGGTGTAAAATTTAAAATATTTGTAGCAAAGGTAAACAAGGTTGTTATATAAAAAAAGAATTAAACTTTTTTTACATAGCCTTAGATAAACAAAACAATATAAGTTACTTAATCACAAGTTTTTTTATTCTACTCATGGGCCCTGGACAATGATTTTGGTGGCAAGCTAAGCAAGATTGTATCAAAATATTGTAGTCATCTATTTGATTTTGATTATCATATAATTTATCCATATTTTTCAAAAAAACATTTGCCATTGCTGCAAATGCAGCATCTTTCATCTCTGCTTCAGTAGCTACGGCTGAGTGTATTTTTTTAAATTTTTCTCTAAAATCTTCAGGAAATTTCCCTTCTACAACAGCTTGTTTTATTTTCTCTGAGTCTGTGTACATACTCCGCATCAATAAAGCTAATTCACTAGCTTGATTAGGGTCTTTATAGTTTCCTTCAACAGTAGTTGTGCAAGTATCTTGCGTTTTTCTCATGGATATTGAGTCCTTTGTAGCACCAATAGTTTCATTTGAGGTACTTGGCTGCGTGCAACTATATAAAATAGCCCCCAAAAGTACAGCAATAGCCAGAAAAAGATATACTTTCTTCATCATAAATAGCTTATTAGGCATAAACAAAAATAAAATAATTTCGCAATAATAGTAAATGGAAGGCAATTATTTTTATGTTCTCCAAAATGATTAACCCAAAAATACTATGAATTTATAATATTTTTGCTACCTTGTTAGCTACTAATAGCCCAATAGAACTATGAACAAATCTGGCTTTAAGCAGGTCGTAGAAACCATGTCTTATTTCCACCCACAAGAGGCATTGATGCCCATTAAGAAAGTCAATAAATCTTTATTAATTGGCTTGCCAAAAGAAACAACTGTAGGTGAAAATCGTATTGCCTTACGCCCAGAGGCTGTGCAGATTTTAGTCAATAATGGACATGAGGTAGTGATGGAAGCAGGAGCAGGGGTAGCAGCAAAATACAAGGACGATGAATATGCCAATGCAGGGGCGAGGATTGTGTATAGTTGCGAGGAGGCGTTTAAAGCTGATATTGTGCTAAAAGTTGCCCCACCCTCTTTAGATGAAATATTGATGTTGAAAGACAGAGCTACCTTAGTGTCTGCCTTACAATTAGCCAATATAGAGGCTGAATTTTTACAGCACCTCAATCAAAAACGCATTACTGCCATAGCTTTTGAGCTAATAGAAGACAAGCAAGGCAACCAAACTATTGTACGTGCTATGAGTGAAATTGCGGGAAGTACGGTCATGTTGATTGCTGCCGAATACTTAAGTAATGCTCACAATGGTAAAGGTATTATTCTAGGTGGCATTACAGGTGTACCGCCTACCAAAGTGATGATTTTGGGGGCTGGCACAGTAGCAGAATACGCAGCTCGAACAGCATTAGGTTTAGGTGCTTCTGTAAGAGTCTTTGATGATAATTTATATAAACTCTTGCGACTCAAACAAAACTTAGGCAATTTCCATTTATACACTTCTACATTAGACATTGGGGCGGTAAGAGAAACTTTGAAAACTACAGACGTGGCTATTGGTGCTTTGAGGGCAGAAAATGGACGTACTCCGCACATCATTACAGAGCAGATGATACGAGAAATGAAACCCAACTCCGTAATCATAGACGTAAGCATAGACCATGGAGGCTGTTTTGAAACTTCAAAAACAACTACCCATCAAAAGCCCACCTTCAAAAAATATGATGTGATTCATTATTGTGTACCCAATATAGCCTCAAGAGTAGCACACACAGCTTCACAAGCTATTAGCAATATCTTTCTACCTATGTTATTAAAAATAGCTGACGCAGGCGGTGTTGAGGACATGATTTATCAAGATACAGGTTTTGCTAAAGGTATCTATGCTTACTTAGGAGAACTAAGTAATGAATACATTGCTAATAAATATGGTATGAAATTTAGACCTTTGTCGTCCCTAATTATTGCAGGGAGAATGTAAAATATCAAAAACCTATAAGTAAACAGCCTTATAGGTTTATTTATCTCTATTTTTTCAAGATGTTTACACAAACTTATCACTCGCCTATAGGCACACTTACGTTACACGCCAATACAGAGGCTTTAACAGCTATTGTCTTTGATGAACTACTAGTACTCCAACAAGATAGCACACCTATTTTAGAGAAAACAATAGAGGAATTAGAGGCATATTTTGAAGGGAAACTCAAGCAATTTAGTGTACCCTTGCAGCCCAAAGGCACTGCATTTCAACTAAAAGTATGGGACACATTACAACAAATAGCTTGGGGACAAGTAAGTTCTTATAGCCAATTAGCTATACAGTTGGGCGACATCAAGGCAATTAGAGCCGTAGGTACTGCCAATGGACGTAATCCTATTCCAATCATTATTCCTTGCCATCGGGTCATTGGAAGTACAGGCGAATTGGTAGGCTATAGTGGTGGCTTATGGCGAAAAGAGTGGTTGCTACAACACGAAGGACTACGAGCAAAAAGTATTTGGTAGTTATTCAAAAAGTATTGATAAACAACCCTAAAATACTTTCCAAACATAAAATACTACCAAGTTTTTTACAACTATTGTAAAATTTAATATATTCAGCCAGCATAATAACTTTACTTGCCTCTGCTCTTTGCCTACTAAAATATCTGATATAACATTAATTTTATACCTCCTCACTATCTTCTTCCACATCTCGAAACATAAAATTAATGCCTCCCTCAAAACTTGCTTGGGTGTGTAGGAAATTATCTGTTCCGTCATCTTCCAAAAACTTTTCTAACAAAATCCCAAACTGTAAGCCCACTAATTGAGGTAACGAAAAACCCTTGATAGCAGGGTGATTAGACGGGGCAACTTCCGTAATGTATTTGCCAACCCACTCCTCTAATTGCTTTTTGACTTCTAAGACACACAACCACATAGGTTTTGGAAACATATCTACCAAACCATGCGACTGTAGAGAAATACGCACAAAATGTTCATGCTTTTTTAGCACTTCCAACAAATAATAAAATAGTATGCGTACTTGTTGTCTAGTGCTAAGTTCCTGAAAACCTGCGTGTTGTGTAGTAAGGTACAGCGTATATTGCATAATGTCCCGCCAAATTTTAGTGTCTATTCGAGCTACTGCCCCAAAATACGCCTCAAATTCGGCAGTAGATAGTTGCAAGGCTTGGCACAAATCTGCTTGTGTAGGCGGTAAAAGATGTTGGTCTATCCACTTCAAATACGTAATTTTTAGCTGATTTTCTAATTGTTGCATGGGCAAATTAGTTTTCTCTAAAATTCGTCATTTGTTGGTAAGTTCGCCAACCTCTAAAAAGACCGTAGGCAACAAACGCCACACCGATACCTATATTTACTTCTTCGGAAAGTTTATCAAAAAAAATCTTTTGTGATGCCATCATCACACCAATTATACAGTAGGCAATAGTCATTGCTACTGCAATTATTGTATAAATCACTTCGTATAAACGCATACAAGGAATAGTTAGGAACAAAAAGAATGAACAAAATTAGTAGATACTACCATAGTTTTTTGATAAACAAGGTAATTTTTCGTTTGGTGCTTTTAGAAAAAAAACGGGTGAGCAATTTCCCCATTAATGCTTTACTGCGAACAAGCAGTGTGATTCTGTACTTCAATACACTATTTTTAACTTTTCTCCAATCGGGAACTTCAGCACTAAAACCAATAGCACTCAAGTAAAAACTACTGTATTGCCTATTTTGGGCTAACCGTTGCCAATAAATTGGCAGTTTCATTGCCATAAAATGAAAATACAAGGCTTCTGTTTGCCCTTGTGCATGATGAAAATACAGTTTTCCGTCTTGCCAATTCACCCATTCTTTGCCATTGGAAGTGGTCATTTCAGAAATTCTTTCTTGGTAGTTAAACGTAAGGTGTGAATAAATGAAATCTTCGTGCAGTTCGGTATTAATGTCTTTTGTTTTTCGCCATCTGACATGAACTTGTTGGGTTAATGTCGTTGTAAAACTTTTTTCGTCTAAGAATGTATTGGTCAAAACTTTTTCTAATTTCTCTCGGTGGTCGGGTATCAAAAAGGGTAAACTATTAATAGTCTGTGTATTGCGAAGCAAACAAAAATGCCCTACAATGCGATTGGTTTGAGCCGAAAAAATATCTACCTCTTGCAAAAAATTAGAGTTAATTACTTTACTTAAATCTCCAAAAATCACATCTACATCACAGTAGCCCCAAAAAGTATAGTTTTGTAGGTATTCGGCAAATAGCAAACCATAAAAAGGCTTTAAGTCGCAAATTTTATGCACATCTCCCAACTGCATTTGTATCCCAATAATTTGGTTGGCTTTTGCGATTAGTTGTTGATAAGTGTAGGGTATGAAATGAATATTAGGTGCATTTTGGGCGGCGGGGTGTGGTGGATTTTCTGTAAAAATCAAGAAATGTACCGAGGGATTATAGGCACAAGATTGTAAAAACAAACCCATGTGCGTAGGAAACTGACCATAATACGGAATACAAAAAGCTGCCGTAGCTTGTAAATTCATGTTTTTTTGAGGGATAATAGACGATTGTAACAGTATAAGTTTTAACCACAAGGACACTTAGAACACAAGTAATCTTGTGAACTAAGTGTCCTTGTGGTTAAATAAAATTAATAGATGTACTTATTATTTAACACCTAATTCTTTTAAAAATTCTGGTTTTACCACTTGCTTTATTTCTCTGTAAGGCACAGAAACCTCTATGCCATGCGGTAATTTGTTCCCAAATTTATTTTCCAAGAAAAACACAATGCCATAAGAAGTAAAATAGTAGTTGGTGAGCATTTCATTCACAGCCGTATTCATTTCAGCAGTAGTTAATTTATTGAACTTCAATATTTTAGCCCTAAATTTTATATCTAATGCCTTTCTCAATTCTGCCACGTAATTACTTGTTAGTAAATCTGTTAATAAAAGTTGCTGCCCTGTTTTGAGGTTAAACGACTTGTGTTTGATAGAAATTTTGGGCGTAGCCAAAATACTTTCTGCATAGTACCGAATACTCAACAAAGAATTGGAGTTTTCGATAATACGGTTTTCGTAAGTTTCTGATAACCAATTATATTTTGGAAAAAACTTATTCACTTTGTTTAAATCTGACTGCAACTGTGTTTCTATTTTGGTGTTCAGGTTGCCTTCGTGTGTAGTTTCGCTAAATTGCAAAGACAAAGCATTGAATTTTTGCTGCACTTTGGCATCTGGAAACTCCACCATTAAAGGGTATTCTACAAAAACATCTGCCCCTATTTCGCCTGTGTTCAACTTCTTGATTTTAGTTTTATACATGGTCATAATATTGAAGTGAGCAGAACCACTGTTGTACTGTTCTGTTAAGGTAAATGTATTTTCTTTGCCCGTATCTTTGTCTTTGATACCGAAACTTAACCCAAAACTGTCGCCACCGAAACGAGTAATGTAAACGTCTTTTTGTTTTTCTGCACTTTTATCATTCAGATTGACACCATAGTACGTAAACCTTTTACGTTCTGCGGTATTAGGGTCTGTATAATAGCCCGAAAAAGAGTTTTCTGTATAGTACAAATGCACTACAACCAACTGGCTACCATTCATTTTGCCTTGCATACGTTTGTAAAAACTTGGCGTTTGCAAGATATTGGCATCAGATTTCGGAATGAAACCTTCTCTGGGAGCAGCAGGCATTTCTTTAAGTACATACAAAGCAGCTTTGGAAAAACCCAAACCCCGTACTCTGTTTACCAATGCCTTTGCCTCGTCCTCTTTTTGGAACAAACCCAAACGCAATTTATACAAACCACCTTCTTGTACGGTGCTTACTCTGCCGTACTTTTCCAAATGAGCCGTATTAGGCAAAGTCTTTTTGTCTTTGTACGCACCTATTTGCACAGTAAAGAGTTTGCCAGCAGCAGTAGGCGAAGGAGCAGCAGCTAATACTTCTTGCCGTTGCACCAAAAAAGCATCTTTGAAACCTTGTTGGCGAATCGTATTCAGTTGAGTCGTAGCCGTTTCTCTGTCTGCATATTTGCCCAATAGCACACGAGTAAAATCATTGGCGGGTTCTTGGTACAACTTACCGTAGCTTTTTAGCGGAGCAAACTGCAAAGTATCAGGATAACGCAATAAACCTAACTGAATATAAAAAACAGATTTTTCGGGAGTTTGGGCAAAGGTTTGAGTAGCTAAACCCAAAAAAAGTAGAAGAAAACAAGAGGCAGAAAGTTGTGGTAGTTTCATTTTTTTGTATATTAAGCATGATTAGTTTGTTCCAAATTAAAATAGCTATAAACTGTAGAACGGACTTTAGTCCGTTTATGAATTATCTAAACGGACTAAAGTCCGTTCTACAGAAAAGCATTTTGATAAGCCTATCAAAGATTGTGGCAATTAAGATAAAAAACTTTTTGTTAATCCTAACCTTTACAACTAAAAATGTTACCAGCAAAACTACTAAAAGAAGTTCAACAGTTGTCGAAAGAAGACCAACTGTTGTTATATGAACAACTACAAACCAAACTCTTTCCACCCAAAGAAAAAGATGATATCCAGTCTTTATTGGTTGCTCCTTTGGAAAGTTCGTTGATAGGCGAAGCACAACGCAACGAAATGACCAGTAGCATAGATGGCTACCTTAGACGCAAGCCGATTGTACGAGCTTATATTTTTGGCGAATTTACACACTGGCAAAAAGACAAATTGATTAGTACAGATTTGTTGGTAGATTTTGAAAAAGGCGTAAGTCATTTTGAGGTATTGGATATTAAAGACGGACTGCAACGGCTTTTACAACAGCCTGTCGACCTGATTTCGGGCAGGGTGGCATTGATGCGAATACTGTCAAAACCTTTGCAGAAATAAGGGCTAAGGTTTTCAAAATCTTCGTAATAGGTTTATCGAATATATTGCTAATTTTGTAAGTATCATTTCCGAACAATAATTCCTTTTTATATTCCAATCATTCTCAATGTTTTCATACAAAACTTTTTTTGAGCAAGTTACCTTAAAAGACAAAATCATGGAGTCTATTATTTGTATAGATGGGGTAGTGGGTGCAGGCAAAACTACCTTAGGAGAAATCTTATGCCAATCTCTTGATATTTCATTTTTCAAAGAACCCGTTGATAATAATCCTTTATTAGAAAAATTTTATCATAACCAAAGCCGATACAGTTTCCCGATGCAAGTCTATTTCTTGAACAAAAGATTCAAGATGTTAAAAGAGGCTGCTCAACTGTCGGGCTGTATCATGGACAGAAGCATTTATGGAGATGTAATTTTTGCTCGACTGTTGCAAGAGGGCGGTAATATGTCGCAAGAAGAATATGACCTGTACGAAGAATTGCTGATGAATATGTTGGAACACGCAGCACGTCCACGCCTGATGATTTACTTGGACATTACGGTAGAAAACGCCATAAAACGTATTCAACGCAGGGGCAGAGCCTACGAGCAAATCGTACCACAAGACTACTGGGCAAGACTTAACGAACATTATACTGCCTATTTCAATCACTATAATTTTTCGGATATTTTGCGAATAGATGTCAATGATTTGAACTTTGTGGATAGCGAAGAAGACAAAAAAACAATTATTCGGATAATAGAAAACCATTTAGAGCCACAAACTGCCTAAAGCTACAAGGTATAAAACTACCTAAACCTATAAGGTTTTTAAAACCTTATAGGTTTGATAACCAAAAAGTTACAACTAAAAAATGGAAAAACTACTCTTACTTTCAGGCAAATTATTGGACATTACCATTAGCAGACTTTGCCAAGAACTGATTGAAAACCACGAGGATTTCAGGCATACGGTTTTGGTGGGTATGCAGCCCAGAGGCAAGTTTTTTGCGGACAAAATCCAACAAAAACTACAAACCATTGCCAATATTCGTGTGCCTATTGGCTACTTAGACGTTACGTTTTACAGAGATGACTTCCGCAGAAGGGACAGCCCTTTGAAAGCCAACGCCACCTATATGCCCTTTGTGATAGAAGATAAAAAAGTAGTGTTGATAGATGACGTACTTTATACGGGGCGTACTATTCGGTCTGCTTTGTCTGCCTTAGCCGAGTTTGGCAGACCCGCCAACATAGAACTCTTAATTTTGATAGACCGTCTATACAGCCGAGATTTACCGATTCAGCCCGACTATGTGGGCAGGTCTGTAAACACCATTCAGTCGCAAAGAGTACAGGTAGAGTGGGCAGCACAAGGAGCAACCGAAGATACGATTTATTTGTGTTCGCAGTAATTTTTATTTATTTGATGGGGTAGTAAGATTTACAAACATTATTACCCTATCAAAGAAGTATTTACCCTAAAAACCAATTTTTTGATACTAAATCTATAAGGCTTAGAAGTCTATTAACACACCTATTTTACCCTTTCTCTTACCCTATTCCAAAGGCATAAAGAATATTTTATTTTTTAAATTACTATGCTTGCATAATATTTTTTTTCTACATATATTTGCCCTATAACCTAAAAATCTATCAACAACATGAATGCATATATTGTCGCAGGCTATCGTACAGCCGTAGGAAAAGCCTCAAGAGGTGGTTTCCGTTTCACTCGTCCAGACGACTTGGCAGCAGAAGTCATCAAGCATTTAGTAGCCTCTGTTCCTAATTTAGATGCTACACGCATAGATGACTTGATAGTCGGCAATGCAGTTCCCGAAGCTGAACAAGGTATGCAGATGGGACGCATGATTTCATTGCTTTCTTTGCCAATGAATGTACCCGGTATGATTATCAACCGTTATTGCGGTTCAGGTTTAGAAGCTATTGCGTTGGCTTCGGCACGTATCCATGCGGGTACGGCAGAGTGTATCATTGCAGGCGGTACAGAGTCGATGTCTATGGTGCCTGTGATGGGTTACAAAACAGCCTTGAACTGGAAAATTGCCGAAAAACACCCCGAATATTACTTGGGCATGGGCTTAACTGCCGAGCAAGTAGCCGTAGATTTCAAGATTAGTCGTGAAGAACAAGACATTTTCTCTTACAACTCTCATGCAAAGGCAGCAAAAGCCATAGCAGAAGGCAAATTCAAGTCTGAAATTGTGCCTGTGAAAGTAACAGAAACATATATAGATGAAAAAGGCAGACGCAAACATCGTGAGTTTGTGGTAGATACAGACGAAGGTGTACGTGCAGAAACTACAGTAGAGGCTTTGGCAAAATTGAAGCCTGTGTTTGCAGCTAACGGTACGGTTACGGCTGGTAGCAGTTCGCAAACGTCTGACGGTGCAGCCTTTGTGTTGGTCATGTCTGAAAGAATGGTAAACGAATTGGGCTTGAAACCAATAGCTCGTATGGTGGCGTACACTGCCGAAGGTGTGAACCCACGTATCATGGGTATAGGTCCTGTAGCAGCTATTCCGAAGGCGTTGAAACAAGGCGGTTTGAAGTTAAATGATATTGATGTCATAGAATTGAACGAGGCTTTTGCAGCACAATCTTTGGCGGTTATCAAAGAATTGGATATGGACACTAGCAAAATTAACCCTAACGGTGGTGCTATTGCCTTAGGACACCCATTAGGCTGTTCTGGTGCGAAATTGTCTGTGCAGTTGTTCAACGAACTACGCCGTCAAGGTAAGAAATACGGTATGGTTTCTGCCTGCGTAGGTGGCGGACAAGGCGTAGCTGGTATCTATGAGTTATTGAACTAAGGTTTTGTAGCTAACAATAATATAGAATTAAAAACTCTACGAAAGTTTAGGCTTTTGTAGAGTTTTTTTATTTTGAGAGGTATTTGTTCTCGATGATTTTTAGGCTTTTCGGCAGTGGTCGTTAGACCCTGCCAATGGTTGTTTGCTAACTTCCTGACCATACAAAAGATAGACTTTAACAATAACTTTATTTTCATTGGACATGCAAAAAACAATCAGTAATTTTGTAAAAACACTTTTGTAGATGAGAACTATCAAAATAAGTTTGTCATTAGTAGAGTTTGTAGAAAACAACTTCTATATCGTCTATTCACCTGCCTTAGATTTGAGTGGTTACGCTACTACAGCCGAAGCTGCTCGGCAGTCTTTCACAGAAACTTTGGCGTATTTTTTAGAATATGCCCTTGACAACCAAACACTGAGCCAAGAGTTGTTGCGGTTGGGGTGGAAAATTACCCAACAAGGGTTTTGGTTATAATAAGGGTTGATAAAAAAGTAAGGTTGGGAAACCCTACAACGGTGTAAATACTGAAAATCTTAGGCAGTTATCTACTCTCCCGCATTTCATTGCAGTACCATTGATGTTATTGGGCTTAACTTCTCTGTTCGGAATGGGAAGAGGTGAACACCAATACTATTGCCACCTAAAGATAATACTGTCAAACTGAACTAATTACTGAAAAAGTTGGAATAAACCCAACTCCTGACAGGTTTGAAACAAACCTGCCAACTCTGCCACTAACTTTACCGTCCAATATGCATATCGCATCATACTAAGAGGTAAATCTTTTCTATCAATTTGCATTGACAAAATCTGATTAAATAAAAATATTGAAACTATAATTAGTTAGTTTTCATTAATTATTTAGTTAGTTTTATTGTTTCACCTGCCATTTTGACATTGATGCAAAATTAGATTTTATTTTTACAATCATCAAATTAACAATAGTAAAATTTTAATTAAAATCATTATTGTTATTAAAATATTTTATATACTTACAATCTATTTCAACCTTAAAATAAATATGGAAACTCTTAATTTATTAGAAAAGTTAGCTATTAAGGAAGAACGTGAAGTTCGTAGTATTCTACCTATAGAGTTAAAAATGAGCTTTTTTCTACAAAATAAGCCTATTAATAACAATGATTATATAGATTTAAAAAACTTGGAAAAGGTTACTACAATATTAGAAGTTGGAAATATTAAAATTTTCACTCAAATGACCCGTAGTTTTATACATCAATTAGGACAACGAGTTTTAGAAAAATATTACAATAGTGAATATTTAGGTAATGATGTTTTTAATAATGCTAATGAAATTTATAATGCAGTTCGGAAAGATTGGCATTTTCATTTTAATGATGATAGAAAAAAAATGACTAATTATTGTATAAAAACTATGACAGATACTAATGAAAAGCTTATTATTAAGTATTATGAAGTAGATAATAAGTTTATATTGTATGGTATCGTTTCTGATAATTACAAGAATATGAATCAGACTGTCTTTAGAAATACATTAATGAATGTAATTAAAACCAAATATGCTAGTTTTAACTTAGAGCCGTATCAAATGCGACAAAGTAATAAAAGTTATTTTGCACCAATACAAGAGAACTTTCGGTTTAATCTCAAACATGACTTTCATTTTGATATAGACATAACTGTTAGTTATGGATTGAATAATGGTTATAAATCATATTCATTATACATGAGAAGATATACAAGTAAAGAAATAACGGATAGAAATAATATAAAGCAATTACAAAAAGTTCTATATACATCTGTTAGTATAGAAGATATTAATAAGGCTTTAAAAGCTGGCTTAACCACACATATTGCTAATAACATAAAAGAATTATTACAACAAAATAACTACAGATTAGAAGAAAAAGAGATAACCTCAATACTAAATCAAGGAGCAGAATTAGGGCTAAATTGGCGAAATAATCCACGTTATCATGAAAACTCTAATCCAGAAGATGATATGAAAAAGTTTTTAGAAAATGTGTTTATCAAAATATTAGCATATTGTTTTGACTTTGATAAAAAACTACAGTTATCAAAATCAAAATATTATTCAGCTTCGCAGATTGATAAGTTTTTTCAGCTAATGCGAATAGCTCAATCGTCTGAACGTAGAGTGTATGATAAAATTCAAGAATTTCAAAAAATTCATGGTAATACATACTATAATATTAGTGAGGCTTTTAGAGAAGTTGGGACATTTGAAACAGCTATAGCAAGACCTGTGCAAAGGTTTTTAATTGAGGTTGGAACAAAATTTATAGAAGAAGAAAGCTATTTAGAAAAGTGTATCAACAACAATCAAGAGATATTAATGACAGGGGATTATTCTTTTGTAGATAACTAAAAGGTTGTTTAATAATTTCAGGCTGTATTTGGTTGCTGATAGCTATTTGCATAGTCGGGTGCGTATATAGTTCTCCAAGTACCTCAATTTTGGGCAAAAAGTCAATAGGTAATAGCTAAAAAAATAAAAAAATGATAATAGTGCTATTTTAGCTATGTGTACTTACATCTAAAAAAGGGAAGAAATGCGGTGCTGTATTTGTAACAGATACATTATTTTTTCGTATTTTTATAGACCCAATAATAGAAACACTATGGAAAATCTTGTTTTATTATCAAAATTCTCGATACTAAGTGCAGAGTTACAGGCAGAGCTGCTCGATTTTTTAGATTATCTGAACCAAAAACAACAAAAAATCCAACAAACTCCTCTTGTTTTTGGGGAATTAGCAGGTAATTTTATGATGGCAGATGATTTTGATGCTCCCTTAGACGATTTTAAGGATTATATGTAATGAAAATACTATTAGATACGCATACCCTAATATGGTTCACCGAAGGTATCTGGTTACTGCCTCTATTCGTGATAGCTATTTGCATAGTCGGGAGCTTTGCTATAAAACTAAGCATATTTTGCAAAAAATTTAGGCTTTTTTTATAGAAAATCTTTATCTTTGTTTATATCTTTTACGCTAAAACACAAGCCAATGAATGCAATAGAATTTTCGGGAAAAATAGAACAAGGGGTTATCAGGCTGCCAAAAAAATACGAAGCCTATAACAATCTATATATTCGTGTTATTTTGTTGATTGACAAGGAAATAATGCCTGTGAGTAAGAAAGAAAAACTGCGTGCAACCTTACAAAAAATGAGCAAAGTAGTCCTATTTACCAATATAGAAAACCCAACACAGTGGCAAAAAAATTTGAGAGATGACTGGGAATAAAGCCTTATTAGACACCAATGTAATTATTTTTGCCTCTAAGCAAAAAAATAGATATGTCAAGCCTCTTAGAAAAGTATGACGATTTCTATGTATCTGTCATTACTTTTATGGAAGTTTATGGTTATGAATTTGAAAATGAGCAAGAAAAGGAACTCATAGACGAACTTTTTGAGGGTTTGGAAATTGTAGAAATTAGTCGTGAAATAGCGGAACAAGCAATTATTTACAGAAAAAACAAAACGAAAAAAATAAAGTTACCAGATGCCATTATTTTAGCAACAGCTAAGTATTTAGGTGCAGATTTAATTACAGACGATTGGGACGACTTTATGAATATTGATATGCAAGTAAATGTTCAAAATATAGACAACCTAAAAAAGTAGGTCGTAAGCATTTGTATAGTGTAAGAGTTTTTTATTTCCCTGTCTGTAAACCACCGCCACCCATACACTCCGTTGGGCAGTGTTCATTTGTTTAATAATCTCAGGCTGTATCTGGTTACTGCCTCTATTCGTGATAGCTATTTGCATAGTCGGGTGTGTATATAATTTTCCAAGTACCTCAATTTTTGGCAAAAAGTCAATAGGTAATAGCTAAAATGCGTAATTGTGTTGGTACGATTGTCAAGGTCTTTGAGCATTGCCAACGTAGCAACATAGTTACGTATTTTTTATTTGGTGGTGTCATCTTTTTTTTATTACTTGTTTAGTTAAAACTATCACCTATTTTCTTGCGACACTCTTCCACTATATACTTACTTTGTTTACTGTTGCTGTGCCGTATTGGTACAGCCCAGCAGTTGATTTATCATAGTGGACTGCACCCCGCCAAAAACATTTCGCAGTACAGTGCAGACGTATGGACAACGGACAACGGTTTGCCCAATAATTCTTTGTCAGACATTATCCAAAGTTACAACGGCTATTTGTGGATAACCTCTTTGTCGGGCTTAGTCCGTTTCGATGGCGTTACATTTACCAACTACAACCGAGATAATTTCCCCGCCATGCCCTCCAGTACCTTTCTGTGTTTGACACAAGCCAGAGATAGTAGCCTGTGGATTGGCAGCAGCAAGGGCATTATTCGGTTCAAAGACGACAAAGTGCTTGATGTCTTTATGAGCAAAGGCGAAAATGCTGCGGTCATAGAGATTATTCGGCAAGACAAATACGGCAATATGTGGGTAGGCTTGCGAGAAAAAGGCATTGCTTGTTTAAACACAAAAGGAAAAAGTATCACTCTCAAAAATTTACCAGCCGTTTTACAAACAGCTACGGTATTGGCTATTCACGAAACCAGAGCCAAAGGCATTTGGATTGGTACGCAAGGACAAGGCGTATTTCAGTATGAAAATGGGGTTTTCAAAGAAATTATGTCGCCCAAAACCTACAAAGACCTCAAAATAGCAGCCATAGCCGAGTGCAATGATGGGCGAATTTTGTTAAGCACCAACGAAGGCAACCTTTACACCTATTCCAACGAAAAATTTACGCAACGCACCGTTAGATTGACCAAAGACAGCATTGTCCCCAAAGATTTAAACAAGATTTACGAAGACCAAAACGGCACTATTTGGCTTGCCTCTGTAAATGGGCTTATTCGTTTGACCAAAAATAATGAATTTCAGTTATTTACAGAAAAACAAGGCTTGTCTAACAACTTGGTACAAAACTTTTGTGAGGACAAAGAAGGCTGTTTTTGGATAGCCACTTGGCGAGGTGGATTGACCAAACTTAAAGACAGCAAATTCACCAATTTTACTTCTCACGAAGGACTTTCTAATGATGTGGTCAATAGCATTTGCGAAGACAAATACCGACAAGGCTACTGGATAGGCACAGATAATGGACTGAATTTTTTTGCCAACGACCAATTTACTGTTTACAATACGGCAAACGGTTTGATAGGCAACCGTATTCGCAATGTGTTTACAGACAACGAGCATACGGTTTGGGTACTTACTTACGAGGGCATTTCGACCATTAACCACAAAGGTAAGATTACGAATTACACCACCGCCAACGGTTTGCACGAAAACGCCACCAGAGTAGGTTTACAAGACACACAAGGCACTATTTGGATTGGTACAAAAAACGGTTTGCATTTTTACAAAAACAATCAGTTTGGCTTATTAACTAAACAAGACGGTTTACAAAGTAATTTTATTTCTGCTCTTTTCGAAGACGACAGAGGCAGACTTTGGATAGGCTCAACGGGCAGTGGCGTAAGCATTTACAATCTTTATACGCAGCAATTTGAGAGTTTTCCCCAACAAAAAATAATTGCCGAAGAAACCATTTTTTGCTTTTTTCAGGACAAAGACAATCATATTTGGATAGGTACAGCCAACGGTATTTTTAAATTGTACGAAAATACTTACCACCATTACACTACCAAACATGGTTTATTGCATGATGACGTTTTTCAGATAATCGAAGATGTAAAAGGCGAAATTTGGCTTACAACTAACATGGGCATTTGTAGGGTACACCGCAAAGATTTTTATGATTTGGACAAAGGGCTGCTAAATAAACTCAATATTACGATTTACTCTAAAGATGACGGACTGAAATCAAGCCAAGCTACACCCCTTGCCAATGCGTTTCGGGCTTCTGATGGCAAATTGTGGTTTCCTATGCTCAAAGGAGGCATTGCGGTTTTTCCGCCAGAAAGTGAAGTCATTAACACCTACAAACCGCCTGTACTGTTACAAGGGCTTGTAGTGGACAACCACCACATTGATATTAATAGAGCTATTACCTTGCCTGCCCACCAACACCGTTTTATATTTAGTTATACGGCTCTTAGCTTTGTAAATCCTAAAAAAGTACGTTTTAAATATAAATTAGCCCCCTTTGATACTGAGTGGCAAGAAGCAGAAATAGGCAGCAGAACTGCACAATACACCAATTTAGATAACGGAGAATATGAATTTAAAGTGATAGCCTGTAATAATGATGGCGTATGGAATGAAGAAGGAGCAAGCCTTAAATTTACAATTTTACCACCTTTTTGGGAAACTACTTGGTTTAAAATTGTAGTTGTTCTCTCTTGTATTGTCTTTGGGATTGTTTTTTATCAAATACGGGTGTACCAAATCAAAGCACACAACAAAGAATTAGCTTCGTTGGTGGCAGAAAGAACCAAAGAGTTGGTAGCCAAAAACCAAGAATTAGAACAGCAAAAAGAAGAAATAGAACAACAATCAGACAATTTGTTGCACCAAAGCCGAATTATAGACGAGCAAAACGACCAACTACGCAAAGTCAATACAGATTTGGAACAAAAAGTACAAGAAAGAACTGTTGAACTAAGCAAAGCCTACTTAGAATTATTGCACGCACACGAAGACCTCGATAACTTTGTTTATAGGGCAGCCCACGATTTAAAAGGTCCTTTAATGCGTCTATTAGGTTTGTGCCAAGTAGGACAATTAGAAATAGAAGATAATACAAGTTTGTACTATTTTCAGTTATTGTTGCAAAATGCCCAAGAATTAGATGCTACATTATCTCGGCTATTAATTGCGGATAAAATCAAGAAACACAGTGTAAATTTTGCTTTTATCAACCTCAAAACCGAATTGCAAGACATCATACATTCCTTGCGAAATGTGGCGGGGTTCAATGAAGTAGAAATTATTTTGGAAGTGCCAGACCGCCAATATGTTTATACAGATGCTTTTTTGCTCAATACCATTTTGCAGAATCTTATCAAGAACTCTATTGATTACCGCAAACTCAACCCACAACAGCCTTCTTTTGTACTCATTAGGTCGTTTATTCGTGAACAAACAACGCTGTTAATAGACATTGTGGACAACGGCATAGGGATTCAGGAAGAAGCACAAGCACATATTTTTGAGATGTTTTACAGAGGTTCTGAACAGTCCAAAGGTTCAGGTTTAGGCTTGTACGTGGCAGACATCGCCGCCAAAAGAATGAATGGTAATTTGCGTTTGGTACAGTCTAACCACAATGGCGACACCATTTTTGAGTTACGTTTGCCCTTAGAGCAGCATTTGGCATAGAAAAAATAGGATAGTTGCCTGTAGTGTGGACTTCAGTCCACACATTTAGTTCTCATAAAAACTCTTTAAGAGTAGTAAATCTTTGTATCTTTGCCAAAATTTTGTAACAAAGAGCAGTAATGGAACAGCATTCAAAAATATTTGTGGCGGGACATAGAGGCATGGTAGGTTCTGCCATTACCCGCAAATTACAACAAAAAGGGCATCAAAACTTAGTTTTAAAAACTTCCAAAGAGTTGGATTTGCGTAACCAACAAGCCGTTTTAGATTTTTTTGCTAATGAAAAGCCCGACTATGTGTTTTTGGCAGCAGCTAAAGTAGGTGGCATTGTTGCGAACAATACGTACCGAGCAGATTTTATTTATGAAAATTTAGCTATACAAAATAATGTTATTCATGCAGCTTACCAGCATCAAGTAAAAAAACTAATGTTTTTGGGTTCATCTTGTATTTATCCTAAATTAGCTCCACAACCTCTCAAAGAAGATTACCTATTAACAGGATTGTTAGAAAGTACCAATGAGCCTTATGCTATTGCCAAAATAGCAGGAATTAAAATGTGTGAAGCCTATCGCAGCCAATATAATTGTAATTTTATTTCTGTAATGCCTACAAATTTGTACGGTCAAAACGATAATTATGATTTTGTCAATTCCCATGTATTGCCTGCCCTTATCCGTAAGTTTTACTTAGGACATTGTTTAATGCAAAATAATTGGCAGGCTATTCGTGGAAATTTAAAATATTACAAAGTAGGTGGTGTAGATTATAGCCAAGCTACGGAGCAAGAAATTATAGATTTATTACAAAAATTTGGTATCAACTACCAAAACGGCAACGTAAGCATAGAAATCTGGGGAACAGGCACACCAAAGAGAGAATTTTTACACGCAGACGACTTGGCAGAGGCTTGTTATTATTTGATGCAAAACTATAACGAACAAGATTTTGTAAATATAGGTACAGGCGAAGACCTCAGTATCAAGGAATTAGCGGAAATGGTCATGCAAATTGTTGGTTTCCAAGGCAATTTGGTGTTCAATACCAGCAAACCAGACGGCACACCTCGCAAACTCATGGACGTAAGCCGTTTGCACAAAGCAGGTTGGAAACATACAATAGCCCTTTCTACAGGTATTCAAAAAGTATTGGAAGAAGTAAAAGAAAGAGGACAACTGTAAATAAGAGTTGTTCAATAAGATTGATGTAAAATAGACTTTAGGCTATAAGGAAAGTTGCCTTTAGGCAACTTATTAAAATTAATTAATTGGTAATCAATTCATTAATCATACTTATAGTATTACAAGTCGCCTAAAGGCAACTTTCCTTAAGCAGACTAAAGTCTATTTTACAAAGTATTTTATCTTAAAGGCAGTATATTTTCAAAATCCACTGTCAAATACACAACTTTTTGCGTAATACGTTCTTGTGTAATTACGCTAATTTTTTCTTTATGTCCTTTGATTTTTCCTATTACTTCGTAGTAAAAGCCCATAAAATGTTGTTGTTCAATTTCTAAGGCAAAGCTATTTTGTAAATGTTGTGTATGAATGAGCCAATTTTCTGCCCTCACACAGACTTTAGAACTTAATAAAGTAGCTACTTGTTGGGCAGTAAACATATTTTTGAATAATGTTATATGTAAAATATTTGTGTTACCAAATAATCTTGCAACATATTCATTTTCAGGGTTTTGATAAATATTTTGTGCTGTATCTATTCTTACTACTCGTCCTTCTTGCATAATCACAATACGGTTTGTAAGTGCCAAAGCATCATAAATATCATGCGTTACAATAATAGCTGTAGTACCATTTTCTTGCAACTCTTCCAACAAACTTTGTTTAATGCTATGTTTCAGTCGCATATCTAAATGGCTAAACGGCTCATCTAACAACAAAAGTTCTGGCGAAGCTGCCAATGCCACCGCCAAAGCTGTGCGTTGTTGTTGCCCACCAGAAAGTTCGGCAGGTAGTTTATTGGCACAAGCCTCCAACTCAAACCTTGTTAAATAATTGGCAATAGCCTTTTCATAGTCAGGATTGGTTAAATGGCGTAAATAGTAACCAATATTTTCATTGATTTTATGGCGAGGCATCAGTTGAAAATCTTGTTGCACCAATTTAATAGCCTTGTGTCCTGCAATAAGTTGCTGGCTACGCCCTTCAATTTGTTGTCCTTCAAAGTAAATTTCTCCTGTGGTTGTATCGTCTAAACCAGCTATTAATCTTAACAAAGTGCTTTTTCCGCTGCCACTTTCGCCTACTATCCCAATAATTTCGCCTCTTTCTACCTCAAAAGAAACATTTTGCAAGCCCATAGCTTTACCATACCACTTACTTACTTGATTGACTTGTAACAACATATTTTAGGATATTTATGAATGCAAGTTAGTTACTATTACTGTGGCTACGGACTTCAGTCCGTAGAAAACTGTTGTAGAAGTTATTAAGGTCTGTAGCATAGACTTCAGTCTGTGCCTATAATATATTGTTATTACACAGACTAAAGTCTATGCTACAAAATCTTAATAATGTCTATTATATAAAACAAAAATGGCATCTTTTCAGATGCCATTTTTGTTCAAACAGTAAACTCAATAAGGGGTGCAAATGTTATACTCTTTCTTTTTTGCCACCACCTTTTACTTTCATTATGTCTTTGATGCTGTCGTAGTCGCCATCAACGTCTATTTGAATCTCTTGGAATCTACGCTGACCTGTACCCGCAGGAATCAAGTGACCAACAATTACGTTTTCTTTCAAACCTACCAAGTGGTCTGCCTTACCTCTAATAGCTGCTTCACTCAAAACTTTTGTAGTTTCTTGGAAAGACGCAGCCGAAATAAAGCTCTTAGTACCCAAAGAGGCTTGTGTGATACCTTGTAAAGTTGGTTGAGAAACGGCTGTTTGAGCATCTCTCACTTTCACTAATTTTCTGTCATTGCGTTTCAAGTAAGAGTTTTCATCTCTTAATTGGCTCATACTCACAATCATACCGGGCTTCATTTTGGCAGAATCACCAGAATCTAATACAATTTTCTTATCCAAAATTGCATCATTTGCCTCTCTGAAAGTGAATTTGTCCACTACTTGACCTAACAAGAACATTGTATCTCCTGGGTCGACAACTTCCACTTTTTGCATCATTTGGCGTACAATTACTTCAAGGTGCTTATCGTTAATTTTCACACCTTGTAAACGGTAAACGTCTTGAATTTCTTGTACCAAGTATTCTTGTACTGCCGTAGGACCTTTGATAAACAAAATATCATTTGGCGAAATAGCACCATCAGACAATGGCATACCTGCTTTCACAAAGTCATTTTCTTGTACCAAAATCAATTTAGCCAAAGGCACCATATATTTTTTCTGCACGCCGTCTTTAGACTCAATGACAATCTCACGATTACCACGTTTTACATCACCGTATTTTACATAACCGTCTATCTCTGTTACAATCGCAGGGTTAGATGGGTTACGAGCCTCAAACAACTCCGTTACACGAGGCAAACCACCAGTGATGTCTTTCGTCTTAGACAAGGCTCTTGGGATTTTCACCAATACCTGACCTGCACGAACTTTCTGACCATTATCCACCGCTAAGTGCGCACCTACAGGCACGTTACTGCTTTGGCGGTTACCGTCATCTGCCAAGATTAATAATGTTGGGTTTTTACGGCGGTCTTTAGTATCTATAATAACTTTTTCTTTGTAACCAGTCTGTTCGTCAAGTTCTTCACGGTACGTGATACCTTCTTCAATAGCATCATATTCTACCACACCATCATATTGCGACAAGATAACGGCATTGTAAGGATCCCAGAAACACAATTCTTGTTCTTTTTCTACCATGTCGCCTTCTTTGATTTTCAAGAAAGCACCATAAGGTACGTTATGAGCAATTAAAACTTGCTTTGTTTCAGGGTTTACGATACGCATTTCCGCAGTACGAGCCATGACAACAGGTAATTGAGAACCATCTAATGAAGTGGTAACAACAGTTTTCATTTCTTCGAACTCAATTTTACCACTGAACTTCGCCTTAATAGATGAATTTACAGATACGTTACCCGCAGCACCACCAGCGTGGAAAGTACGAAGAGTAAGCTGTGTACCGGGTTCACCGATAGACTGTGCAGCAATAACCCCAACGGCTTCGCCTATGTGTGTCATCTTACCTGTAGGCAAGCTACGACCATAGCACTTACCACAAATACCTTGACGAGTTTCGCAAGTCAATACAGAACGTACTTCTACTTGCTCTATACCAGCCAATTCTATTTTTTCACCGAGGTCTTCGCTAATCGTTTCACCAGAAGCTACAATCAATTCGTTAGTTTGTGGGTGATAGATGTCATGTACCGAAGTACGACCAATAATTCTATCTACCATTTTCTCGATAACTGTATCTTCTTGTTTAATAGCCTCCATGACTAAACCACGCAAAGTACCACAATCAACCTCTGTAACTACTACGTCTTGGGCTACGTCCACCAAACGGCGAGTTAAGTAACCAGCATCGGCTGTTTTCAAGGCAGTATCCGCCAAACCTTTTCTTGCACCGTGAGTAGAGATAAAGTATTCCAATACGTCCAAACCTTCTTTGAAGTTAGACAAGATTGGGTTTTCAATAATCTCATTACCAGTACCTTGCAAGTTTTTCTGCGGTTTCGCCATCAAACCCCTCATACCACCTAATTGGCGAATTTGCTCACGAGAACCCCTTGCTCCAGAGTGCATCATCATGTAGATAGAGTTGAAACCTTGGTCGTCTTCAGACAACTGTTTCATCAATACCTCCATCAACTTAGTGTTTACCCTTGACCAAACGTCAATTACTTGGTTATATCTTTCGTTATCAGTAATTAAGCCCATGTAGAAGTTAGACAATACAGCACCTACTTCTTCTTTGGCTTTTTCTATTAAGGCTTGTTTTTCATCAGGAATTTTGATGTCTGACAAACCAATAGACAAGCCACCTTTGAAGGCTGTTTGGAAACCTAATGACTTGATGTCGTCCAAGAACAAGGCAGTACGAGCCATACCTACAGTCTTGAACACCAAACCGATAACTTGTTGTAATTTCTTCTTCGTTAATTCTTCGTTAATGAAACCTACTTCTTTAGGCATCACTTGATTGAACAACACACGACCTGCCACCGTTTCGATAACTTTTGTAACTAATTCGCCATTGGCTAATGGTTTACCATCTACTTTACCATCTTCTAAAACTACAGGTACACGCACTTTAATCCATGCGTTTTTGTGCAATTTCTTCTCGTTCAATGCAATGATGACTTCTTCTGGAGAATAGAAAGTAAGTCCAGAACCCTCTACAGGTTTTTCAGGCGTTGGTTTACGTCCTTTAGACAAGTAATACAAGCCCAAAACCATGTCTTGCGAAGGTACGGTAATTGGCGTACCATTGGCAGGGTTCAAAATATTATGCGATGCCAACATCAATAGAGAGGCTTCCAATACGGCTTCATGTCCAAGAGGTACGTGAACCGCCATTTGGTCACCGTCAAAGTCGGCGTTGAAAGCCGTACACACTAAGGGGTGCAACTGAATAGCCTTACCTTCTATCAATTTTGGTTGGAATGCCTGAATACCTAAACGGTGCAACGTAGGGGCACGGTTCAATAATACAGGGTGTCCTTTCAATACGTTTTCTAAAATATCCCACACTACAGGCTGTTTTCTATCTACAATTTTCTTTGCAGACTTCACCGTTTTTACAATCCCTCTCTCTATCAACTTACGGATAATGAATGGTTTGAACAATTCGGCAGCCATGTCTTTTGGTAAACCGCACTCGTGCAATTTCAATTCAGGTCCTACTACGATTACAGAACGACCAGAGTAGTCCACACGTTTACCCAACAAGTTTTGACGGAAACGACCTTGTTTACCTTTGAGCATATCCGACAAAGATTTTAAGGCTCTATTACCATCAGAACGTACTGCATTGATTTTACGAGAGTTGTCAAACAAAGAGTCGACAGCTTCTTGTAACATACGTTTTTCGTTACGCAAAATCACTTCAGGGGCTTTAATGTCTATCAGACGTTTCAAACGGTTATTACGAATAATCACACGTCTGTAAAGGTCATTCAAATCTGAAGTAGCAAAACGACCACCATCAAGAGGTACTAATGGGCGTAATTCTGGTGGAATTACAGGCACCATACGAATCACCATCCATTCGGGTCTGTTTTCAATTCTTGTGTTGGCAGAACGGAAAGCCTCTACGACTTTCAAACGTTTAAGAGCTTCGGCTCTGCGTTGTTGCGAAGAGTCTGTAGCTGCTGCGTGGCGAAGTTCATAAGACAATTCGTCGAGATTGATGCGTTTCAACAACATTTCCAACGCCTCTGCACCCATTTTCGCAATAAATTTATGGGGGTCTTCGTCATCTAATAGTTGGTTTTCTCTTGGCAATTTCTCTACAATGTCCAAATACTCGTCTTCTGTTAAGAAGTCCATGCGTTGCACACCGTCATTAGCCTTGATACCCGCCTGAATCACGACATATCTTTCATAGTAAATCACTTGGTCAAGTTTCTTGGTAGGTAGCCCTAACAAGTAACCAATTTTGTTAGGTAGAGAACGGAAGTACCAGATGTGAGCCACAGGAATAACCAATTGGATATGTCCCATTCTCTCTCTCCGAACTTTCTTTTCTGTAACCTCAACGCCACAACGGTCGCAAACGATACCTTTATAACGGATACGTTTGTATTTTCCGCAATGACATTCCCAATCTTTCACCGGTCCGAAAGTTCTCTCGCAAAACAAACCGCCCATTTCGGGTTTGTAAGTACGGTAGTTGATAGTTTCGGGTTGAGTAACCTCACCATGTGATGAGCTAAGAATAGACTCTGGAGAGGCTAAACTAATGGTGATTTTCGTGAAATCTGTATTGAGTTTTTTGTTCTTCTTGAAAGCCATTAGACGTGCGCAGTTTACTGTTTTGAACTCGCAAAGTTACAAAAAACATTTTCTCGTGCTAATTATAGGCGAGTTTTTTTGGTAAATTTTTTGTGGTAAGCAGCCCTTTTATACGATAGACTTTTCAAACTTAGAAAACCAAATAAGTTTTTGCACAGTTGATAAGTTTGATATGGTAATAAACACTAATATTTGTTAAATCTACCTCATAAAAATGCCTAATTCCTTACGATATAAAGGTTTTATAGGGTTTTAATAGTTAAGTAATTGCTTAAAAATTTCGATTTATCTAAAAATTCTTACTTTTGTAGCTACAAATAGACTGTATTACTCATTTTACCATGACTAAGAAAATCATTATATATTCTTTGGCTTTTTTGGCAATGGCTGGTTGCCGCAGCCTCCCCAAAACAGCAAAAGATTACTTTGAACAAGCTAAGTATGAGCCTGCTTTGGGGGTTTACAAACAAATTGCTGGCATTAAAGCTGCTACTGCCGAACAAAAAGGTAATGCAAACTTTATGATAGGCGAATGTTACCGCCTCTCTAACCGTGTGGCGTTGGCTCTGCCTTACTACAAAGCTGCTATGGATTTGGGTTATACCAACAAAGTGGCTGAATTGCCGTTTTACTATGCCCAAGCTCTAAAAGCCAATGAAAAATACGATTTGGCTGCGGAACAATTCAAATTATTTGCAGAAAATGCAACTAATAATGACGACAAAGTGGCTATTGCAAAAAGAGAAGCTGCGGGTTTAGCCATTATCAGAGGAATTTACGAAACAAAATCTTTTACTACTATCAAAAACTGCACAGGTATCAATACGGCTGATGCCGAATTTTCACCTGCTATTTTGCAAAAGAAAGTAGTTTTCAGTTCTTCAAGACGTAAGGAAAAAATCTTTGAAACCAACGGACAAGGTTTTAACGACTTATACGTTTTCAACTTTAAAGATTCTGCCAACTGCCAAGGAGATATTGTGCCTTTCTTTGGGCTAAATGTCAATGCGTATTATTCGCATGAGGCTTGCCCTACGTTTTCGCCAGACGGTAAAACCATGATTTTTGCCCGCAGCAACAAGGGCGAAAAGAAAGAAGCAATGAAAGAAGTAAAACTCTTTAAATCTACTTTCAATGGTACAGAGTGGGCAGAACCTGCGGTATTGTCGCCTATTTCTAACGATACGTTGAGTGGTATTTGGGACTCTAACCCTGCTTTGTCGCCAGACGGCAAGACTTTATACTTTGCTTCTAACCGTAAAGATGAAAGTTTTGGTGGCATAGATATTTTCAAGGCTACGAAAGATGCCAACGGTGGTTGGGGAAATATTCAAAACTTAGGCAAACCGTTTAACACCGAAGGAGATGATATGTTTCCGTATATGTCGGCAGATGGTCGTTTCTTTTTTGCTTCAGATGGTCATGTGGGCTTAGGCGGTTTAGATATTTTTTATTTGGACACTACGCAAACCAAACAAGCCGATGGAAGTGTTAAAACTGAATTAGTGGTTCGCAATGCAGGTAAACCGATGAACAGCACCGCAGACGACTTTGGTATTGTCTTTGGCAATAAAACAGACGGTTATTTTACGTCTAACCGTACTACAGACGAAGCCAAAGGTGATGACGATATTTTTGCCTTCAAAAATGACTCTATTTACCAGAAAAAAGTTACTTACTATTTGCAAGGTATCACGTATGCAGAAGACGAGTTGGGTAAACAACGTATTTTGGATAGTGTGAAAGTCGTATTGAAAAACGAAAAAGGCGAAGTGATAGAAACAGTTGTTTCTACGGTAGAAGGTAAGTTTAAATTCCCTAAACCTATTGCGGTTGATGCCAAATTTGAGTTGGAAGGCGAAAGAGGCGAACAATTCTTGAAAAGGAATCTTAACTATAACACAATGGGCAAAGGTGTAAAAGATATTACAAAATTGCCTAAACGTGAGAATGAAATTATCTTTGATACTTTATTGGTTTTGAGAGAAAACATCTTCAAACGAATTAATAAAAAGACTAAGAAGTTAGAAATTCCTGAAATAGAAATTTTGTATGACTATGATAAGGCAGATATTCGCCCAGATGCTGCAAAAATTCTTGATGAATTTTATGAGTTCTTAAAAGATTATTTTGAAGCCTACCCAACGCAAGTATTGGAAATGGGTTCGCATACGGACTCAAGAGGTAGTGATAAGTACAACCAAAAATTGGCACAAAGACGTGCTGAATCTGCCGTTGCCTACTTAGTGAAAAAGGGTATTGCAACTGAAAGAATACGTGCCAAAGGTTATGGTGAGTCTGAACCGAAAGTAAAAAATGCGAAAACAGAAGCACAACACCAAGCCAACCGCCGTACTACTGTAAAAATTATTAAAGGTTAATTTATTAAACTAATAATTGTACTCAAACCTATAAGGTTTTTCAAAACCTTATAGGTTTAACTTTTCGAACATGAATCCACGTATTTACATTCGCACCGCCTTATCAACAGGCATACTTACAGGTTTAGTTTGCTATTTGTCTGTTTTATTATTTTACCAAATTGGTATGCAACCATTGGGCAAACACTTTTATTTATTCATGCCTATTTTTGCTATGGGTTTTACCTTAGGCATTACGTATTTTAGAAACTACCAAAACGGAGGAATTTTGACTACTTCGCAAGGTTTGTTAATGGGTTTGGTAGCCAATTTCTTAGCTTCTACGTTTTATGCCACGACCTTGTACGTCTATTTACAATATGTGAATGATGACATTTTTGTGAGCCACCTCAAAGATTTACAAAACTATTTTATACAAAACAAAGATGCTTTGATTCAACAAACCTCCAAAGAAGCCTACGAAACACATTTACAATCTCTACCATCTGTAACCGTTACCACTAAAATTGCAGATAATTGGCTGCGTTGTTCTATTTTGGGGCTGTTTATTGGTGTGGCTACGGGCTTTTTCTTGCGGAAACAGGAGAAATAGTTGTTGTTATACATTGAATAGTGTTAAAGATGTAATGCTAAATGTCTTTCTGTTGCTTTACAAAAGCCATTTAAGCATTACTTATTATACATAACAAAAGCATCACTAGCTTTTACCATCAGCTATTACTTGCTTAACGATTGCCTTGAAAGTAAGATACCCAATGAGTAAAAGCACGAAAAACAAAAGTGTCATGCTGGTACTTTCCCAAAATTTGAGTGGATATAGGGCTTTTTGCAGTACACTTGATAATAAAGTCATTGATTTTTTCTCAGAAACTACGTCCCATGAGTTCCACCTTTCTATTCGCCCCAAGTAAATTCCAAAGGCACAAGCCAACAATGAAAGAATAACAAATAACCACGCTGTTAGTTTGTTGGTAATTTTTCGGGTAATTTCATGGACAAACTGTAAAGAAAGAAAGCCTAACAACAAGCCTGTTAAAGCAAAACTAAAAATCATGATAGCATCATACCACAAAGGAATGTGTGGGAATTTGCGTTTTCCCAAATGAATTAGGTCTGTGATAATGTAAGGTGCATTCGGAAAAAAAAGTAGCCAAACCACAGCCAACAGTGCAAACACAGGCAAAAAGAGTATCTTATTGGGTAGTTTCCTATAAAAATTCACCACTAATAAACTTACTATGTACGGAATCCAAGCCAAAAATAAATTCCACAACAGCCCCCGATACGCCATAGAATCGTAATATACACAACGATAATACCATATTGCCACGTTAATAATAGAGAAAATACCTAAGAGTGCAGTGGTCTTAAAATTTAGGAAAATGGTTTTCATTGTGTTGTCCATAAAGTTACAAAGTTAGTATTGCCAATGGAAAGGTAATAAAAAGATGACACCTTATTGAGCAATACAAGCTCTCAATAAGATGCCATCTTTGGATAATTTTATACAAAGCTACCTTTGTTGGCTATTTTGGAATGACAGCAATAAACCAATAATATTATCTTTACCAACAGGATTCATAGAATGACAGTAGTATTCAGGAAGTTTTAAGTGATTATCAATACAATAATCAACCAGCCATAAAGCACAATCATACCCCGTTTTTTCTTTAGGCACAAGTGCATCTTGCCACTCTTTTGATTGATTATGGTCACTTTGTAGATGGGCGGATAGATAATGCTCATCTGCCAAGTCATGGTCAAAAGATATAAATGTAGGTAATCCATTGGTTTCGATGTAATTTTTGAACTCATCAAAACTCCTTACTATTTCCCATTTTTTTGTAAGAAACATTGCTTGTTTTGTGTAAGCAAAGGCGTGTACTGGCTCACGAATATCATCGAGAAAGAGAAAAACAGCCGATAATGTATGCTTGGCAATATTGTTATTTTGTGTTTTTTTTGACATTGTATATTAAAATTTTACCAGTAATAGAGTTTATGAATAATTCCATAAAACCCTCTCCAAATGTAGAAGGTAGGGTGAGGTAATAACAAAAAATTATTCATAAACTCTAATGTTATTGTGTGTTTGATAGGCAGTATCACCAAGCCCTATATTATTTTTTTACTTAATCCTCTCTCGGCTGTTTACGGTCTGCGTCTGCCATACGCACAATTTTCGGGTGAAACTTCGCCAATACCGTTACCAACTCCTCTTGTGCTTTCATCACTTCGTAAATGTCTTTGTAAACCATTGGGGCTTCGTCTAAGTCGCCACCGAACAAAGTAATGCCTTTTTCTGTCAAAACTTTTTTCACGTCTTGCTTTGTAAAAGTATCAAAGGCTTTGGTACGGGACATCAACCGACCTGCCCCATGCGATGCTGAATTAAGGCTGTTCGGGTTGCCCTTGCCTCGCACCACAAAGGCAGGCGAAGCCATTGTACCCGGAATAATCCCCAAATCTGTTTCGCTGGCTGGCGTAGCTCCTTTGCGGTGAACAATCACAGGCGTACCATCTGCCAATGTTTCTTTCCACGCAAAATTATGGTGATTTTCAATCATCAAAACAGGTTTTACCCCCAAAGACTTTGCCATGCGTTTATGAATATGGTGGTGGTTGGTAGAAGCATATTCTCCCGCCAAATTCATTGCAATCCAATACTCCATGCCTTCCTCTGTGTTCAAGTCCAACCACGCCAAATGCTGTGCTTCTTTGGGTAATTCGGTCAGTTCCATTGCCAATTTAGAGTAATGCCCTGCAATGGTAGCCCCGAAACCCCTTGAACCTGAATGAGATAACAAAGCCAAATACTTGCCTTGTGGTAAAGGAATATCGGCAGTTGGTGCTTGTACCTCTAATACTCCAAACTCTACAAAATGGTTGCCTGTACCCGAAGTTCCCACTTGGCGAATGGCTTTTTCTCTCAAATGGCGAATCAATTTAGTAGCCCGCCATTCTTCTTGGTCAAACAAATCGTCTTGTAAAGGCTGCTTGAAATGTCCATCAATGCCAAAAAGTGTATTTTCTTGCAAAAACCCTTTGAGTAAATGCTGTTTGTTGTCCATGTAATACGTAGCCTCAATGTCAAAAATAGAAAGGCACATACGACACGCAATATCTACACCAACGGCATACGGAATCACAATATTGGCAGGTGTAGCCAACACGCCTCCAATCGGCAAACCATAGCCTTGATGGGCATCAGGCATCAAAGCCCCTGCCACAGCCACAGGCAACTTCATGGCATTGTTCATTTGGCGTAAAGCCCCTTCTTCAATACCATTTGCCCCATAAATATTGTAAGGCAAGGGCTGTTCTCGCAAAGTAAAATTTTGAGGCGTAGGCAATGTTTTTCCCAACTCCTTTTTCCATTCTACCAACTCAAAAGCCACTTTATAGGCATCTTCGTGTTGTAAAAACTTTTCAGGTTCGGCATAAATAGCTGCCAAAAACTCGTAGATTTTTTGTTTATCGCCTCGCCACTCGTGGTGGTTGCGGTAATAGGTACGGGCTAACCAACCCGCCTCTTTCAAGGCTCTTTCGTCTGTATAACCCAATGATTTAATTTCGCTGTTGTTGATTTTCTTGCTCATAAAAATATTGTTGAATTGACCTCACCTCCTATCCCCCTCTCCATTTGGAGAGGGGGAATCTGTAGCTACGAACTGAAGTCCGTAGCTACAGTTGATATTGATTTTTGGACATAAAAAAAGTCCGAACTTCTGAAAAGTTCGGACTTAGGTATATATACACCTCACACAGTTCAACGCTGGAGTTGCCTGTAGTCCGAACAATAACTATCCTGCATATCACGTATTATGATATGTATCAGGTTAGTAGTTTGGATTACAGTGAAACGCATGGTTTAAATTGGGTTTAGGTGAATAAAATAACTCTTAAACAGTCTTACTTACGGTACAAGGTTCATAAGGTTACAAAAAAGTATGTTTTTTATTAAATTACATCTTTTTTATTTTTCACCAAGTCATACAGTAACTCTCTGGCTCTGTGTAGTTGAGCTTTTACAGTACCTAAGGGGGCATCTATTTCTACAGCTATTTCTTCATAAGAAAGTTCGTCGAAGTAACGCAACTGTACCAACCTTTGGTATTTGGCAGGCAACAGCCCTACAATATGTCTAATCAACTCTTTTTTCTGTTCATTAATTGCCTCGTCTTGTGGGTTGAGGTTATCGTCTTTGATGTCCAACTCTACAGGGTCGCCATTGTCGTCTGTAAAAGATGTATTAATGCTCATAGTTTCCAATTTGCGTTTGCGAATAAAGTCTATGCAATTATTCGTTGCAATACGAAACAACCACGTACTAAATGTATAGTCTTGTTTAAAATTTGACAAATTCTTAAATGCTTTCGCAAAGGCTTCTATCGTCAGGTCTTCGGCATCATCCCCGTTACGAATCATCTTGAGCATGGTGTGGTACACAGACTTGTAATAGAGTTTCATCAACTCAGCAAAAGCCTTTTGCCTCGACACCTCGTCTGGGGCAGTCGTAGCTAATCCAATCAATTTGAAATCTCGTTTGGCTTTCTCCGAAAATTCTTTTTCGTCTTCGTTATCAGTAGGATTGAGGTTCATAGCGTAGGGTTTGCGTAGTAATTTGCAAAATTACTGCAAATTCCACAAAAATACAGCACATATACAAATTATTAGGAAAAATTGGTAACTATTTTAGGAGTTATACTTGTTAAGGTTGGTAAGTATTTACTGTGGTGTGAGCTTTAGCCCACACCACAAGCACTACACCACTTACATTCATTAAAATAAAAAAAGATGACAGCTAATAGTTGTCATCTTTGCTAGTAATTATGAAGCATATTTATAGGCTTTTAATTTATCTTTTAGTTCTTGGCGTGCAATGTGAATTCTATTTTTTACAGTACCAATAGGGATTTTTAATTTTTCTGAAATTTCATGGTATTTAAAGCCCCTGAAGTGCATAATAAACGGTGTACTATACGTATCTTCAACGGTGTTTATGGCTTTTTCTATGTCTTGCATGGTAAAAGCAGAAAACGCCATGTTTTGCGTGATACTTTCAGAAGAATTGATGTAGTGTAAATTTTCAGTTGTATCTATAAACGTATTTCTACGCATCATACGTTGATAGTTCGTAATAAAAGTATTACGCATGATAGTATAGAGCCAAGCCTTCATGTTCGTCCCCTCTGTAAACTTATCTAAATGTGTATAAGCTTTCAGCATGGTTTCTTGCAATAAGTCATTTGCATCTTCTACATCACGAGTCAATTTTAATGCAAAAGGTTTTAACGCAACGGATAGTTCGTTAAGATTATCTGAGAATTCATCGTGGCTCATAACTATTTTGTTTAGTTTTTGATACCACAAAGCTATATAAGGTTAAACAAAATATCAAATGATTGTGCAATTTTTTTAACGTAATGTTAAACAAAAAAATACATAGAGTTTTTAATATTTTTTTACGTAAGTAGCTTGTTAAAAAACATAGCCTCATAAATAGACTTTTTCTACTTTTTCATTGTCTTATTCTAGTAAAAACACCAATTTTGCCTTAATTTTATGTCTATTTAAAACAAATCTAAATAAAGTTATAAATAACTTTGTTTAATTATTTACTAAAAAGATTAAACAAAAATATTTATGCTTGCTTTTCTATTAAACCCTTCATTATTTTTAAGAACTTTGTTAAAAAAAAGTATCTTTTTTGTCAAAAATCTTACATCATGGCTACAATTCGTCCCTTTCGTGCATGGCGGTATGCACCTCATCTCTACCCACAAATCGGGGAATTAACCTCTCCATTGTTTGATGTAGTGTCTGCCAAACAACGTCAAAAACTCTATCAACACCCTCATAATAGCATTCATTTGTCTGTGCCACAGTGCCAAACTCCCGAAAAAACTGCGGGACAATGTGCCTTAGATAAAATTAATCACTGGAAGGCAACAGGTGTATTGGTGCAAGACAAACAACCTGCTGTTTATGTCTATTATCAATATTTTTTCTTGCCTGACAGTAAAAAAGAGTATTGTCGCAAAGGTTTTATTACATTGATTAAGGCAACAGATTGGGAAGAGAACATTGTACTTCGCCATGAAAATACTATTCCGCATGCTGTCAATGACCGTATAGAACTGCTGGCAACTACCCTTTTTCATGCCAGTGCTACGCATGGTTTATACACAGACCCAGCCCACGAGTTAGAGGTATTGATGGACGAGGCTATGCAAAACCCTGTATATGAGGCAGAAGACTATCAAGGTGTAAGAGATGTGTTGGCAGTGATTACTGCACCTGAAAAAGTGCAGGCATTTGTGCAGAAATTAGCTCCACAGCAAATCATTTTGGCAGACGGACACCACCGTTACGAAAGTTCTTTGGCACTGAAACACCGTATGCAAGCACAGAACCCTCATCATACAGGCGAGGAACTCTATAACTACCATTTGATGTACCTTACGAATAGTGCCTCTGACGACCTCCGTATTTTACCTACACACCGTTTGGTAGTGGGTTTACCACAATTTGATGAAACAGACTTATTGAATCGTATGCAAGAATATTTTACGGTGAAAGAAGTAGAAAATGCTACAGACTTGCCCGAAGTGATAGCAGGAAAAAAATGGACATTTGGCATTTTATTAGGCGAAAAAGCCTACAAAATTAAACTCAAAACAGAGGCTTTTAACACCTTACATTGGGCTTTTCCTGATGTAGTAAAAGAAATAGATTTAACAGTCATGCACTACTTCATTATCTATAAACTCTTGGGAATCAAAGGAAAAGACCAAAGAAGTACGCCCTATTTACGTTTTGAACGAAACTTTGCGGAGTGTTTGCGGTTGGTGGCGAAACAAGAAATACAAATGGCGGTAATTACGAATGAAGTGGCGATTGAAGATGTAAAAAAGGTGTGTCAAAGTGGTTTTACCATGCCCCAAAAATCTACGTACTTTTATCCCAAAGTGATTTGTGGATTTGCGTTTGCAGAAATTAGGTAAATTGCTTAAAACTACCCCACAAGGATTTAAAACCCTTGTGGGGTTAAAAAATGTATTACGTTCAATATAAATATTTTGAAAACAACCCTATGAATAGCAAATATCTTTTTTATCTCTTGCCCATTATTTCAGGGGTGTTTGTGGCACTACAGGCAGGTGTCAATACGCAGCTTCGCCACACAATAGGCAGTCCTTTGGGAGCTGCTTTTCTTTCTTTTTTGGGTGGTACATTGATTTTGGGCTTTTTGGTGTTAGTCTTTAAACAACCTCTGCCCTCTCCTCAAAGTTTTGGCGAAATAGAATGGTACAAACTCACAGGCGGACTGTTGGGGGCTTGTTTTGTTACAATGGCTATTATTACTGCCCCGAAAATTGGTGTAAGCCACATGACTGTTATGTTGGTGGCAGGGCAATTAGGCATGACTTTGTTAATGGATAATTTTGGTTGGTTGGGTTTTCCTAAAATAGCTATTACTCCTTATAAAATAGTAGGTATGGCAATGGTTATTGTGGGGGCTTATTTGGTGGTAAAAAAGTGAAAACAAAAAGGCATCTAAGAATAGATGCCTTTTTTGTTGATATTATATTACTACTAATAAAACTTCGCAATATAATCCTCTGTCTTAGTCAATTTCTTAATAGCTTTCAAGAAGTTGTACTTAGACATATTCTCACGTTGTTTTTCCAATTCAGATTTGTAAGCTGCGTGGTCGGCTACTTTTTGAGCCTCCTCTACATTCACAATTTCCAATATCAATACACCGTTGTCATCTTTGTAAGGGGCTGTTTTCGCACCTTTCGCCAAGGCATTAGCTTTGCCGATTGTTTGGTTGGCAGAACCTACACCTGTCAATGATAATGAATTGATGTTGAGGTCTTCGTGGGTAAGTACCGTTGCACCTTGTCCGTACTTTTGAGCTATTTCCTCCAATGTACCTGTCATGCCTTTTAATTTGTCCATGATTTGTTGGGCTTTCATTTCCTCACGAACTTTGGCAGTAATCAACTGTTTCACGTCTTCCAATTTCGCCTCGCCCTTATCTTTCTTATCTCTCAACATAGCCACGATATACATATCGTCTAACTCAAATACAGGCGATACCATGCCCAACGCTGTTTCTTCGTTGTATGTCCAACGCACTACTTCACGCACTTTCGCACCTGATAAGTTGTTGATGTACTTCGCATCTGGCGGAATAGTCAAGGCTTGTAAACTCAATAAGCCCTTGATTGCCTTTACATTGTTGAAGTATTCATCTGAATTAGTAGCTTTGGCAAAGTTAGCTGCATCTGCGTAAGCCTTTTCTCTTGTCGCCTCACTTGGTACAATGTCTTTGGCTACTGTAGCTATTTGGATTTGCTGTTTAGTCTTGGTTTCTGTTACTTTCAAGATATGGTAGCCAAATTCAGTTTCTACCAATGTAGGTACTAAACCTTTGGCTGTCGCATTCATTACGGCATCATTGAACGGCTTAACCATTTGTCCCTCTTTAAACCAATTCAAATCACCACCACTGTTTTTAGTACCGTCTGAACCGTAAATAGCTGCCATTGCCTCAAATTCAGAAGGATTTTTCTTGATACGGTCTAATACTTCCGTAGCTTTTTTCTTCTGTTCTGCCTTTTCTGCGTCAGATTTGCCTCTTGTTTCAAATAAGATGTGGCTTGCTCTTGCAGAAAACACTGTATCATCTTTTGCACCTACTACTTTATGGATTTTGTATCTGCCTTCTGATAAGAAAACACCGAAAACTTCGCCTTTTACCAATTTAGCAGCCTCTACACTTTGCAATTCTTTGGGCAATTCATTCATACGGTAAGAACGTACTGTAGTGCTATTGTCATCTGAATTAGCTTGCACAAAAGTAGTGTCATCTTGAAACTCCTTGAATTTAGGCATCAAATCTTCCAACTCCTTTTTAATAGCTGCCGAGTCGTTACCAGAGGCTTTGAAAGAGAAACTTACGTACTCTATACCACGATTATCTTCGTTAGTATATTTGCTCTTGTTCTTATCAAAGTATTCTTTCACTTGGCTATCTGTAACCTGAATGGTAGAGTCCACAATGCTATTGAACGGTACATACAAGTATTTTGCATCTACTTTGTTGTAACGGTTGTGGTATTCGTTTTCTGCCTCCAATTTCGTTACATAAGTAGAGTAGCCTAATAGCTTTTCATACTTTTGTCTTAATCTTTCCGTTGGTAATTGGTCTTTAAATGCTCTTACTTGCATTTGCGACTCCAACGGTAAGTTTTTGAAGTTGGCAAAAAACTGTTTCAATCTGTTTTTGTCAATGTTACCTTGCTCGTCTTTGAACTCCGCAGCTAATTGAGGGTGAATGTTATTGCCTTGCAACATATCCACGATTTCCTCTTTCGTAACCATTATGCCCAACTTTTCATATTGTTTGGTCATAATAAGGTCAGTAACAATGGCATTCCACGCCTCTTGGCGGATATAATCCATTTCAAAGTCGTTTGGTGCACGTTGTAGTCGCACACGATAGTTCGCAGTCAATTCTTCTACCTTACGAGAATACTCCTCTAATCCGATTTCGTTACCGTCTATTACACCGACAACATTCTTTTTGCTACCTAATAGCTTTGAATTAGGAGAAAGTAAATCACCGCCTACGATAAAAAGTATCATACTCACCGCTATAAAACCTACGGCAATGCCTGCTTTTTCCCGAATCTTGTTTACAATAGCCATAAAACTTGTGTCTAAATTTTTTTAGGCTGCAAATTTAGGGCTTTGTATTGGATTTACAAGTAGATATATCTAAAAAACTACTAACTTTAATTATACTACCAAATAAAGTTCGTCAAACTTAACATTTATTTCAATTTATTGCGTAAAGCCTCATATTCAGGCGTTTTTGGAGCTAATGCTAAGGCTTTGTTGATGTCTTGTAGGGCTTTGTCTTTTTGGTTCATCACTCGGTAGATTTGTGAACGGTAATAATAGGCTTCTGCAAAATCTTTATTCAAAGCTATAGACTTGTTTACTTGTGTCAAGGCTTGTGCATTTTGCCCTATTTCAAACAAAGCTAAGGCGTGATATGCCAAAATTTCTGAATTTTGCGGTTGTAGTTCTGCTGCTTTTCGTAAATCTTTTTCTGCCTCCGCAAACTGCTGTGTATCAAAAAGCAACATCATACCACGTTGGTAGTACACTTCTACACTTTGCGGTTTAAACTGCAATACTTTGTTGAAATCAGCTAAGGCTTCTTTGAACATCGCCATAGACATTTCCACATTTGCCCTATTCAAATAGGTATCTACTTGTTGCTTATCTAACTCAATTACTTTGTTAAAATCAAATAAAGCCAATAGTAAGTTTTTAGTTTGTCCATAAGCAATACCTCTATTGTTATAGGCTTTTATAAGGTGTGTTTTGTTTAGTTCTTTGTCTTGTTTTTCCAAAGAGTCAATCGCAAAAGTATAAAGGCGAATAGCCTCCTTAAATTGCTGTTTATCAGCCAATTCATTAGCTTTTTCGTAAGAGTACAAGCCATTTTGAGCTATAACAAAACTGCTATATAATAGTGTCAATAGGTAAAAAAATAGTTTCATAGATTTTCGAATATAAAAACTCAAAGTTAGGCGTTTTGCAACTACAAATGGTAGCTTTACAAGATTATTTCGGTAGTAAAAAACAAAAAAATCTATATAAAACAAAATAGCTTATAGTAGGTTTTACTAGCAAAGAAACTTAATTATGCAGCCTAAATTTATCAAAATTGCCTTCATTTTTGCTTTATTGTGGTGGACAAGCACAGTCATAGCCCAAGATTCTTTATCTTTTCAAACACAATTCAAAGATTTTGGTAAAACTTACCGCCAAACCAACCAAACAGGTATGTGGATTTTAGGCAGTTGGGCAGTTGGAAATATGTTGGTAGGCGGAATTATGATGGCAAGCCAACCCCAAAACGAAGCCTATTATTTCCACCAAATGAATGCAACTTGGAACATTGTGAATGTAGGTTTGGCGGGTATGGGTTTGTACCAAGCCTATACACTTGATGTAGAAGGACTTACATGGCAAGCCACACTAAAAAATCATCATCAAATACAAAAAATTTTGCTGGTCAATGCTGGGCTTGATGTGGCATATATGATGACAGGTTTGTATTTAATAGAAAAATCTCATAACACCGCCAATCTTCCTGAAAGATTATCGGGTTACGGTAAATCTTTGTTGTTACAAGGTTCTTTTTTGCTACTTTTTGATTTGTCTATGGTTTTTGTGCATCAAAGCAATGGAACAAAAATGCAACAAGTATTAGAAAAAGTGCAGTTTACGGGCAATGGGCTGCGGTTTAGACACCAGTTTTAATACTTAATAAAGACAGCTTTAGAAATAAATCAAATAAGTGTAATCTTTTGAAGGGTACGACTTCTCGCAAGATTACACTTATTTGTTATGTATTGACAAATAAAATGCACAAAAACTCACATCATATTGTCAATACATTCACCATGTACGCCACAGGCTTCATTAAAGCATAAGTTTTGTTTTTTAGAATTTGCTGGGCAGCATTGTTTACATCTGTAGCTGTTTTGTAATTTTTTAGCTGTTCGGCACAAGTCAGGCGAACTTTGGCTGCAAAGGTGGCATCTACTTTCAAAGTGCGAATTTGCTCTGTAATATTAGAGTCTGCATTCACCATAAACAAATTAAGCACAGTGTCTTTGCTACTCATAAATTCTTCTCTGTCATCATTATTAGCAGCCAAAATATTAAGAGGTATCACAAAATTCCATTTTTCTTTGACAAACTCTATCAACAAAAACGGAATATTCGCCTCTGTATAAACACCATACGACAAAGCAGCCGATTTCCATGTAGCTTTTTGGGCAGGTGTAGGGTGCTGCAAATAGTACAGCCCATCAAAAAAACTGACGTTAAATTGAGCTATGTAGTTTTGCATACCCTTTAGTTGGTTCGCAAGGGGGTGGGTTTGTCCAATTAAAATAGCCATATTATTTTGTGTTTGAATGAATTGAGGTGGTTAAAAAATAAAGACTTTCCAAACTGTTTAGGTTTGGAAAGTGCAAAAAGAGGAACTACCTATTCGTCTTTACCTTCTTGTAATTCAGCAGGTTTTGCCTTTTTAGCCAATTTTATGTCATTGTCATCTATATCTCCATCTCCATCCTCATCTTTTACGCCATCTTTGTTAGCATTGGCGTTGGCAGTACCTAACCATTGGTTTTGCTCACGAGCCAAAAGCCCTTCTATTCGTTCTACGAACAAGGCATCTCTCCGTTTTTTGTCTGAATAATCTCCTACACAGGCTTCATACAAGAATTTTTCACGATTAATCATTTCGCAAACAGCCCTTGTCGTAGTCCAGTTTTCTTGATATTTGAAGGTCTTTAAGGCAGCAGCCAATACACTTACGATAAAAGAGGTGGCTAAGGTAATAATATAAACAAGATTATGTACTAAACCATCTCGACTGCCCAAAATACTACTTTCTGAAACAGAAACTAAAATGGGCGTAAGAGAAGAACAAATAATAAGTGTCCATTGATAATTAAAATATTTTGTCTTTTCTGTAGAAGATTTAGCATTAAAATATTCTAATTGTCCATGTATCCGTTTATTCAAATAACTTTCTATATCAAAACCACTTGGCGATATGTACCAACCATGTACTTTTTCTTCTGGTTGTGTTTGAGCTGTTTGTTCGGGCATAATTGTAAGGAATAAGTTTGATTTGAGTAGTAAAATACAAGTTTTGCAAACAAAAGAAAAAAAATAACGACTTTTTTTTAGTTTAAATGTATATTCGCAAGTATGAAAAGACGCATATTATTTATTGTCAATCCCAAATCTGGTACCACCAAAAAAGAAAACATGGAGTTTTCTATTGCACGTTGGGTAGATAAGCAGCAGTTTGAGCCAGACGTACACTATACGCAATATGCAGGACACGCCACCGAAATTGCGTTTCAGAACAGACACCGTTTTGAAGTCATTGTGGCAGTGGGCGGAGATGGTACGGTAAACGAAGTAGCCAAAGGACTTACAGGTTCGGATACGGCTCTGTATATTGTGCCTACAGGGTCGGGCAATGGTTTGGCGAGGCACTTGGGGATTCCAATGGGTATTATTCCTTCGTTAAGACGGCTCAATCAGGCGGAGGAATTGGTCATAGATTCTTGTAAGGTGAATGATACGCCATTTTTTTGTACTTCGGGCATGGGGTATGACGCATTGGTAGCTCATGAATTTTCTTTGCAAAAAACAAGGGGCTTGTGGACATACATGATGACAAGTTTTAGGTGCTTTTTTACTTACGAACCCGAATGGTATGAATTGGAAATTGACGGCAAAAAACAAGAAAGGCAGTCGCATTTGATTACTTTAGCGAATGCAGGGCAATACGGCAACAATGCCTACATAGCACCACAAGCAGAAATTAATGATGGTCGTTTTGATTTATGTATCGTCAATCCGATTCGTTCTCCTTTACAAGCCATGTTTTTTTCGCTGCGTTTGTTTACCTATTCTTTGCACCGCAGCCGAAAAGTAGAAATTATACGGGCAGAAAACGTAAAAATACGCCGTAAAGCTGCCAATTGGTTGCACGTAGATGGTGAGCCTGTGGGAATGCCTGCGGATTTGGACTATCAAATTTTTCCAAAAAATTTAAAGGTTTTACGCTAAATAATACTGTAGCATAGACTTTGGTCTGTGCTATTAAGCTAAGAAAGTAAAAATAAAATATCTACAACTAGTTGATTATTAAGTTATTATATTTATTTTAAGTCCGTTAGGACAATTCCATTGTGGCTGAAATATTTATAGCAAAAAGTAAAGTGTACTCCACCCAAACCCCGTAGGGGTGGTATATGCCACCCCTACGGGGTTTGGAAGTTGAGTAGATTCACTATTTTCTACAAATATTGCACCCCTACGGGGTTAATTTGATATTTCTTAGCTTAATAGCATTGGAGTAGGCATCACAGACTAAAGTCTATGCTACAATTCAGTTTTTTGAAAAACCTCTTAATCTTTTACTTTTTCCTAAAATTTGCGTGTTGTGTTGCCGTAAAAAAATCTCTAAACACTTGGTTAATTGGCGAAGTAGTACGACTTGCTGCAATACCAGCCTTTGGATAGGTTTGAGCAAAATATTCGCACAATTTTTCAACGGTTGCCTCACCAAAACTATGAATGGCTTGTATATTTTTTGGGTCAAATGATTGATTATTAGCTATTTGTTGCTCAATTTCTTTGGCAATAGTTACTGTTTTGGTAAGTGCATTTTCCGCATAAAGTTGCATGGTTGGGCTACCCACTTTTTCCGCAAAACTTTGAGCCATACCTATATAATTAACCAATAAAGTTAAATCTGCAAAAACCACAAAAGGAATTTCAGAAGTATTGTCTTGGGTAAAAAATTGGTCGTACCGAAAACTATATACTTGGGACACTACTACGTCTGTTACCTCAAACGAAAATGTATTGGTAGCCCGCATTCCCATTGAAGTCCAATCGGGAATGATAGTTACTTTTTCTTTGGGCAAAACAAAGGACACAATTTCTTCTTGTACTTTAGCATTGAGGGTAAAATGTGTGAGATGTGGTGAACCTGTTGCGTATTTCCACTTGCCATTGATGCGAAATTCGTGTGGGTTAATAGCTTCGGCAGTTCCGCCTACCATGCCACTACCGCCCAAACACACATGGCTTGTACTAAAAATTTCGGTAGCTGTTTGCGGAGCTAAATTTTTTGAGAAATAATTTGCCCCTGCACACAAAGTAACTAACCAACCCAAACTTCCATCAATTTTCGCAAGTTGATACAACAAATCCAGCCCTTGACTAAAAGGCAAGTCTAAACCGTTAAATTTTTTTGCTACCCACATCAATAGCCACTTTTCTCGATGTATTACCTTCATAATATCCGCAGAAAGAGTAGTTGCATTCAGGAATTGGGCTTGTTCGTTGGGAGAAAATAGTTGTTGTTTCATTTTTTTATACAAATAGCCGTTGAAGTAAGTTGTTTAAAGGCAACTTTCCTTTTAGTTGAAAAACTTGTAGGGAATAAAACAAAAAATCCATTTCCCGACTAAGAAATGGATTTTTGTTTTACATTGTTTCGTCTTCTGACCTCAAGGCTTGCTTGTATGCAGCACGAATAACTGTGTTACGGCGACTTACAGATGGTTTTTCGTAAGCTGCTCTTCTACGCAACTCTCTCAAGACACCTGTTTTTTCAAATTTTTTCTTGAATCTTTTAAGTGCCTTATCTAATGATTCGTTTTCTTTGATAGTTACTACCAGCATATTTGTAAAAGATTTTGGATAAACGTTTATCGTAACTGCAAAAGTATAAAGAATATGATTTACAAACAAACAAAAATGAGAAATTCTATTTTCAAAGGCACATTACTAACAATAACGGTGTTTTTTGGGCTTTTTCCGCTTCAAATGGTGGCTCAAATCAAAAGTCCTAAACGAGAAATGCGTGGCGTGTGGATTGCCAGCGTCATGAATTTAGACTTTCCTTCGTCTAATAAACTGTCTGTGCAAGCCCAACAACAAGAGTTTATTCGAATTTTGGACGAACACGCCAAAAGTAAACTGAATGCGGTGTTTGTGCAGATTCGTCCACAAACAGATGCCTTTTATTTTAGCCCTTACGAACATTGGTCGGAGTGGCTCACAGGCAAACATGGCACAATGCCCCAACCGTATTATGACCCTTTGGCGTTTATGATAGCCGAAACTCACGCCAGAGGTATGGAGTTTCATGCGTGGTTCAATCCGTTTAGGGTTTTAACAGACACCACAAAGGCAAAAAATCTGCCCGATACGCACATTACCAAAAAACAACCGACTTGGTTCATGGATTACGGCAGGGCAAAGTTATTTAATCCTGCTTTGCCCGAAGTGCGAAGTTATATTACAGAGGTTATTGCAGATGTAGCCCGTAGGTACGAGATAGACGGCGTACATTTGGACGACTATTTTTATCCTTACCCTACTGAAAATCTTGAAATTAATGACGAAAAACAGTTTTTGCAATACGGCAAAACTTTTAGCAACAAGGCAGATTGGCGGAGAGAAAATATTAACCAATTTGTTGCCCAACTTTCGCAGACGTTGAAACAAACAAAACCTTACCTAAAATTTGGCATCAGTCCGTTTCCTGTTTGGCGAAACCAAGCCCAAGATGCCAACGGTTCGGCTACTACAGGCGGATTGACAGCCTACGACCATTTATTTGCAGACACAAGACTCTGGTTGTCAAAGGGTTGGATAGACTACATAGCTCCGCAAAATTATTTCAGTCATCAGTCCGACAAAGTGCCTTACAAAACTCTAACGGAATGGTGGGCAAAGAATACATTTGGCAGGCATTTATACATTGGTCATGCCGTTTATAAATTAAGTGGCAAAGAAGATAGTAAATGGACAGACAAAGGCGAACTCAAGCAACAGTTACAACTGAACAGGCAATTAAACTTGCAAGGCAGTATTTTTTATAGTTCTAAGTCATTGACTACCAATTTATTAGGTTTTCAAGATTCACTGCGAAACTCTTTGAACAGACATTATGCCTTGTTGCCTCCAATGACTTGGAAAGACAACATTCCGCCACCGCCACCTACGCAAGTAGAGGCTTTTAGTGCAAAAGAAGGCATTTTATTGTATTGGAAAAGTAATCAAACTATTACAGACGTTGTGGGCTATGTCATTTACCGTTTTGGCAAAGATGAAGTCATCGACATAGAAAATCCCAGTCATATTATTGCTGTTCACCGCCAAGAAAAATGTGTGTTCATTGACCAAAATTTACAAGGCAATGGCGAATATATCTATGTAATTACGGCTTTGGACAGGGCAAACAATGAAAGTTTGGGCAGTACACCTACCAAAATTCAGTACCAAGACAGTGGTTCATGGGCAGATTTTCTACAGACTTTTGCACAGTGGGCAAACCTTTGGAATAAATCTGTTACTCCTTAAAGAAGTGTGAACAAGAAAGGTGTAATCTTTCGAAAAGATTACACCTTTAACATTATATATTAATTAGCACCCAAAAAACCTTATTTTTTCATAGGTTCTTGCAAAATATCAATAAACTCTACGCTGGTACTTTCTATTTGCACCGCAAATTTATCAATCATCATATTGAGGTAGTGATAACCTGTATAAGCCACTACGCCCACTATCAAGCCTGCACAACTTGTAATCATTTTTTCGTACAAGCCCCCTGCTATAATACCAATACTAATGTTATCGGACAAAGAAATATTGTAAAAAATCTTGATAATCCCCATGATAGTCCCGATAAAACCCAACATAGGGGCTGTACCCGCCACCAAACCTAAATAAGAAAGTCTGTTTTCCATTTTAGACATTTCTATACTACCCACAGACTCTATGGCTTCTTTGATGTCTGTGATAGGGTGTCCGATACGTTTAATCCCTTTTTCTACGACTCTGGCAATAGGCGAATCTATTTGATGACAAAGCTGTATAGCCCCCTGAAAATCATGTTTATACAACAAATCTTTCACTTTGTCCATAAAAGATTTATCTATTTTGGCTGCTTTTTTAATAAAAACATACCTTTCTACCATGATATAGATACTTAGAAATGACAATAAGAAAATGGGTATCATAATAATCCCCCCTTTCATAATCAATTCAAAAAGGCTCAAAGAGGCTGTTGAGGTAGTTGGTTCATCAACAGTTTGTAGGAATAGTTGTAGGAATTGCATAAGGAAATGTTAATTAGTAGTTGCTTAATAGGCAAAGGTATTTGTTTAAAGTTGTAGATTCAAGTTTTAAATAGAACATATTTTGCCTAACTTATCTACCTTACCACTTCGGGCAAGCCCAATTCTTGATGAATATGCTCCTTTACTCGGTATAAAATCTCTACCATAGCTGTTAAGTCATCTGTTTGAGTGGCATCATAGGCTCGGCTTACACAATATTCATTCCCTTCTAAGACCACAAAAAACCAAAGCCTGCCAATGATATAACAACCATATAAAGGTTGGGTAGGATTTTCATTTAGTAGTAGCACATCTACCATAGCTATCAGTAATTGCCCCAAAGGGTCATTGCCTGCATTTTTTTCGGGTTTATATTCTTGCAAGAAGAAAAAAGGCTTTTTAGGTGTTTGTTTACCCAAAGCTACAAACCATTCTATTTTGCCAGATGCTTCCACAGTGGGAGTTTGTAAAGTAAAAAGACGTTGCGTAAAAACCCTATAATGAGGTGGATTGTTAAAGCCAAAATATAGTAAAAAAGGTGCTATAAATAGCATTTTTAATTCGTCTTCATTCCACGTTGTTACATTATCAAAAAGACTATTGCGTAGATTTTCTATGTCTGTAGACAATGGCTTTTCATTTTTTACTGTAAGCCAATTAGTTAAAGTAGGTAGCTTTTTCACTTGGCTAATCCCAAACTCAATTTCTACATCTTCCGACAACCATTGTTCAAAAGGTCTTTTTATCATAACCGTTGTAGTTTTGAAGTAAAGATAGGCAAAAAATCGTTGTCAAAGAAACATAGCTTGCGCATATATTAGTTCTAGTAGGCTGTTCTTTATACCTAAATAAGCATTTAGCTTAGGGTACTTCGTGTTTGTTTTACAAATATTAAATCTATATTTTTGCCACAACCTCAACATAGCAACCCGTTTATCCGTTATCTTGCAGGGAACACCACTGAAAACACGAAGCTCTACGATATGAAAATCTCAAAAGAAGCTAAAGTCGGCATTTTAGCAATCATTTGTTTTGTTATCCTTTATTACGGATTCAACTATTTGAAAGGCATCAATTTTTTATCTCCTACCAACCAATACGTGATAGTGTATGATAAATTAGATGGACTTACTCTTTCTAACCCTGTGCAAATCAGTGGTTTACGAGTAGGGCAAGTAACAAAAATTGCTTTGCTACCTACCAAGCAATACAAATTAGCTGTTACAATTTCTGTCAATAACGATATAAAATTAACCAATGCTACGACTGCCTTTTTGGGTTCTACTGGCGTGTTGGGGACAAAATGTATTGTGTTGGACATTAAAACTGGTACAAAAGAACTCATAGCAGGAGATACATTGATGGCTGGCATACAACACGACATGATGACTACACTAAGCAGCAAAGCAGAACCCATGCTTAACAGTATAGATAGCATTACATCTAACCTCAATGCTTTGCTCAAAGAATATCAAGGCATGAGTGGGGAAGTTCGCAAGATTATGACGAATGTAGAAGGCATGACAGCGAATTTTAGTGCTATAGCCACCGACAACCGCCAAAATATTAAACAAATTACGGACAATGCAGCCACTATTTCCAAAGATTTGGCAGCCTCTCAAAAGAAACTTGAACCGATTTTAGCCAAAATGAACACCTTTGCAGACTCCTTGAATGTGATTAAAATGGCAGGAACAATTAACAAAGCCAATGTTTTATTAGGTGAATTGAACAAAACCATGACAGCTATTAACCAACAAAAAGGCTCGGCAGGCAAATTGGTTTACAACGACTCTCTTTACAATAACCTGAACAAAACCTTAGAAGACTTAGACAAATTATTCATAGACTTGAAGGCACAACCCAAAAGATATGTGCATTTCTCTCTTTTTGGTAAAAAAAATAAGGTTATGGAGCAAAAATAAATTTGCTTACCGAAAAAATACTCGTAAAACTGCCCCCAAAAGGCAGTTTTTTTGTGCTACACCCAACTGTAGTACGTTCTACGGTAAGTCATTTTATTTTAATACACTTGAAAGAGAAATAAATCCTACAATTTTATTTAGATTAATTCTAAACAAAGTATTTTTGCATAAAGTTGTACTAACAACGGTTTATTGGGGCAATGGCGGGACTTGCAATTACTTATCATTCATTCATTTTATTTACCAACTACTAAAGACAATTCTATGAGTTTGGATATACAAAAAATTCGTGCAGAGTTTCCTGTTTTACATCAAAACGTACAAGGAAAACCTTTAATTTATTTCGACAATGCAGCTACTTCGCAAAAACCTCGTGTAGTTACAGAGGCTTTGGCTGCTTATTACAACGGTTACAATGCCAATATTCACAGAGGCATACACACTTTAGCCGAAAAAGCTACGGTAGCCTTTGAAGAAACCCGCAGCACAGTACAGCAATTTATCGGGGCGGAAAGTTTGGAAGAAGTCATTTTTAACAAAGGAACTACAGAAGCCTTGAACCTCATTGCCACTTGCTACGGAAAGACATTTTTGAAGGCAGGGGACGAGGTAATTATCAGCAACTTAGAACACCACTCCAATATTGTGCCTTGGCAGTTTGCGTGTGAGGCTACTGGAGCAAAATTAAAGGTAATTCCTATTAATGAGGCTGGAGAGTTGGACATGGACGAGTTCAGAAAACTACTCACACCACGCACCAAAATTGTGTCTGTCGTACATATTTCCAATGCTTTAGGCACGATTAACCCTGTCAAAGAAATCATCAAGTTGGCACATGGCGTAGGGGCAGTGGTTGTGTTGGACGGGGCACAGTCTGCACCGCATTTAGACATTGATGTAAAAGACTTAGACTGTGATTTTTATGTATTTTCTGCCCACAAAGTATATGCCCCAACGGGTATGGGTGTTTTATACGGCAAAAAAGCCTTATTAAATGCTATGCCTCCGTACTTGGGTGGTGGCGAAATGATAAAAGAAGTAACTTTTGAAAAAACGACTTTCAATGTATTGCCTTATAAATTTGAGGCGGGTACGCCCAATATTGCAGACACTATAGCCTTCAAATATGGCTTGGATTATGTGCAACAATTAGGCAAACGCAACATTGCCCAACATGAAAACCAATTAGCCCAAAGAGCTACAGAAGGACTACAAACCATTAAAGGCTTGCGGTTAGTAGGTACTGCCAAAGAAAAAGCAAGTATTGTGTCTTTTATAGTAGAAGGAGTACATCACTTGGATATTGGTATGCTTTTAGACGCACAAGGCGTGGCGGTGCGTACAGGACACCACTGCACACAACCTCTGATGAAACGGTTGGGCGTAGAAGGTACGGTAAGAGCTTCTTTTGCTGTCTATAACACTGCTGAAGAAGTAGATTTCTTTGTGAAGAAAACGGCAGAAATTGTGGAGAAATTGCGGTAAGGAGTGTAATGTATTGGTAATAACTGAAAAAGGCAGTCCGAAAAGTTTATACTGCAATATGACTTTTCTAACTGCCTCTTATTATATTTTTCTGTATCATTAGTTAGGCGTGGGAGTGTTTTACTTCTGCCCCTTCCCATGTGCCTGTCAAAAGGTAGAGTTCGTATAACAAAATCCATTCTATAGCCCAAGGAATGGTGTAAGTGGCTATGGGTGTGGTGTTTGTCCAACGCATATCTGGCGGATAGTAAAGGCATAAACTCCCATCATTGTAAACATGAATGTCGGGGTGTTGTGGTATTTTTGGTGACACCACAAACACTTTTGGCGGATACCCAGCCCTAAATTCTATGCGGAGTTGGTAGCTGGGGCAGTTGGGTAGTGTTACTTTGCCTGTAGCTATCAATATGTCATTCACTATTTGGCACTTTAAGAAGCTATAATTTTTTTCTATTAATAACTTTTGGTAATAGGCGTAGCCGTACACATTGCGAGGCTTATTGCCTAGAAACTCTCCAAAAGTTTTGCCTCCGTAGTTGCGGTGAGCTACTACCTTCTGCCCTGTTTCTTGTTGGCTCACCGTACCATTGGCGGTTACATTGGCTTTCTGTTGGGCTAATTGGGTGCTTACTTCACGCAAATTACCTTTTCGAATTTCGTTTTCTACCAAAGTCAATTTGTGCTTTTCTATACTTGTCAATAAATATTCTTGAAAATTCTTTCTACGTATGTCATTTTGGGCGTACTCTGCCAAGACTTGTTGTTTTAGTGCTTCGGGATTTTCCCAACCTCTGAACAGATTGAAACTTTCCGTAAACCAATTACTGAAAGCATTGAGAGATTTGTGTACTTGGGCATACTCGTCGAATAGTTCGTAATTGCTTTGGGCATTGCTGGTGAAGTTGTAAGAACCACCCCACGCCATACGTTGGTCTATGATGACGAGTTTTGTGTGCATAAATGGGCTGTTGTCAAATACATGACTACCGCCTATTTTCTGTATTTTAGCTCCTGCTGCCTCCAATTTTCTGAACAAATCGTATTTGAGGACATTCGTTAGGTCTGCACTCAACAGCAACTCTACCCGCAAAGTTTTGGCTTTTTGTATTAGTTTTTCTATCAATAAATCATCTGTAAACCAAGGTACTGCCACCTGAATACTGTGTGTAGCTTTGTCGAATAGACGGCTGATTTCTTCTCTGTAGTTGTTCATAACTTTGTTGTTTTTTGTGAATAATTTGATGCAACAAAGGTAAAAGCCCACTACAAGAGGCAGGGGAAAAAAGGCGGAATTCCCAATGGAATTCCTACGAAAGTGTGAAGGATTTTTAGTAATTAATTGATAATCAAGCCAAAAGAAATTAATTTTTCTTTTGGCTATTGCTTTATTTCAGTGTGTTTACTTTCTTTTTTTCTGTTTCCAAACGTCTTTTTACTTTACTAATGTCTTCGGCTGGTGGTAATTCTTCGGGTTTTACGCCACGTTCTATCAACATTTTTCGCACTGCCAAATTATTGTCTGTGTGTTCTTGAGTGATTTTTTGTTCTCCCTTCAAATCTTTTTCTACTACATTGTGGCTGGTGAGTTCGGCTGCAAAATCTTTGGCTTTTAATGTAAGTGTAGGTAGAAAATCTGCTAAGGGTTTGTTGGTCGTTACACCCAATTTCTTTTTCATGTCTAAGGTACTAAAACCACCAAACAAAGCACTATCCCCTTTGGAACGAATGACCCCAAAAGTCTTTTCGTCTATGCCTCTTTCGTACAAAATGCCCGATAATTTCTTTTCCGATTTGCTCAACTTTTCCCTTGCCGAAATTCGGGCAATGTCCAGCAGCCTTTGTTCTATAATTTCTTGTTTGCGAGTTTGCACTGCAAAATACGTTTGGGCAAAGGCTATTTCACTCTTAGACGAGTCGCCATTTTGAGCTACCAAATACGCTGCGTAACGAGTGAGGGCAATGTCTTTGACTTCTCTCTTTGAGCTACTACCCAACTCGACCATTTTGTTGATTTCAACAAAATGGTCTGTAAGGCTAATTTCGGCATTTTTGCAGGTTTCTTTGGCTTTTTCAAGCACTTTTTCAAAGTTTCGCCATTCTTTATAGCCCAAAATGCTTTGCAACTCTCTGGCACTCCAACACTCTACCCCCTCGATAAGGTAGCAGGCTGCCTCAAATTTTTCGAATAATTCCTTGATTTGTTCGGTTTTCATGGTGCTTGTAGTTAAAATGAAACTGTATTTTTCTGTAGAACGGACTTTAGTCTAATACTATTAAGCTAAGAAAAAAATAAAAATATTTTAAATATATGATTATCAATTAATTGTATTTAATTAAAGTCCGTTAGGACTGAAATATTTATAGCAAAAGTTATTGCCAACTCTCTCAAAGTGCCGTAGCAGTTCCACTGCGGGCAAAATATGTCGTGCCTACGGCACTTTAAAATCAATTTTTTAGCTTAATAGCATTGGACTTTAGTCCGTTTTAGGCACTTCCAAAAACGGACTAGGTGTCCCCGACTGAAATCCGTTCTACAGTTGCTATAAATAACTTTGAATGATGTGATGCCACACCCCTAAGATTTCCTGCAAATCTGTATAAACTTTGTTATCTATGTAAAATATATTGTTTTCGAAACGGATAAACTGCCAATCATTTCCATTGGTGGCACAACCATACAAGATAGGAAAATTTTTACCCTCCATTTCGTTAAATAGTTTTGCACCATAGAGTTGTGCAGCACATTGGGCAATGCCATAATCCATATCCTCATCTTTTGCCTCTACCAAAGAAATAATTGGATTTTCTATATAGGGTTTTCTGGGGGCAAGCACAAAGAAAAAATCACACTCTCCCGATAAATCTCTATTGACATCAACGGGTAGGTCTTCTCCTGAAAACAATGTAATTTTGTCTAAGTAAGCCTCTGCTACTTCACTTAGAATAGGTGAAACTATTTTTTCGGACTTGGCTTTTTCGTTAGTCAAGGGGAAAAATGAAGCCTTTTGAAGTGTTATTTTTAACCAATCAGTTGCCGCAATAGGCGTTATACTTTTAAATAAAATTGCTTTCTCAGCATCAAGACCAAAGGTTTTGGTAACTTCTTTTAGTTTTTTAAATTTACTGTAGCCCATAGTGATAGTAAGTTTAGTTTACCAAAGATACAAAAATACTTTCCAAGTTCCGAAGACTTGGAAAGTAGGCTTTTGGCTTTATCGCCGTCCCTTCGTCCAATACGCTGCCTTTTGTGCTTCAGTGGCAATTTCTAAATGACTAACCAACCAACCTACATTGCCTTTGGTTCTCTCGAAGTGCTTGACGGTAAACACAAAATTAGGGACTTGCAAAAAGTGAAAGGTGAGGTGCTGCACAAAATTAATTTTGAGTTGTTTGGTTTGGATAGGAAAAAAAACTAATAATTTAAAATAAATTATTTGAACCAAAAAGATTATCAGAGTTAATTAGTTACTCTTATTTATATCAATTAATTGCAAATCTAAAATGAGCCAATAACCTAAACTATCCTCTATGTTAAATGCCAATCATAACTAGGCTAAATTTCAAAAAAAATATTAGGATTACCATATAAGTGCATAGCTGCCCAACCCGTTGGTGTATAGTAACCATTATAGTCATCATAACCTTCCTTAGCAACACAATAATTAGCTTTATGAACAGATACTGCTAGAGAGTTTCCATTTTTCAATTCCTTTAAAAAAGTTTCGAGCCAAACAGAAGCAATATCAGGGTTTAATTTCCAAGCGGATGCAATTACAGCTTTATATCCCCTAGATAACACAGTATTTATAAAAGAATTTAACGTATTGGTATAAATTCCTTTAGTTATAGAACCTGAATTACAAATAAATAAAACAGCTATTTCTCCACGACCAAGTATCTTTTCAATTCCATGTTTTTTTAATATAGCCTTTCCCCCATTATTTTTGGTGTAAATTGTTGTAAAACCATCTATTCCTTTGCCGCCATGTGCTAAAATCAAATTTATAGTAGCACTCATCTCTTTTTTAGGAATTACGTCTGTATGTATTATACCTTTATAATCATTTTCTATAATTGGCTGAAGCTTAGTATATCCTGTATGAATAGGTATATCAATACCAATTTGTTCAGCATCTAGCTCTTCTAATGATTTATCATCAAGAGGTATCCATGCTTCAATTATAAAATCGCTGGTTTTAAATTCAATTTCTTCCCCATTTTGTGCAAACCAGTCCATTGAAATAATATTTGATATACTAGTATTAAAAGATATAAAATCTGAATGAGTGTTTAGGTATATTTTAACTAATTCTTCATGCTTCATGTCTGATATATCTTTTTGCAAAAAAGCCGCTTGGAGTAAATTATGAGGAAATTCAGAAAGTGTTAAACTTCCGCAAATTAACACCTCTGTATTAGGCGGAATATTATAAATATTTGCAAAACTTGTATTTTGTAAAGTTTGTATATACTCTTGCTCTTGTTCATTAATAGAAAATCCGCCTTTTTTATTTTCGAAAACGAAATTTTTAATATTAGCCAGCCATTTTCTCATTTTTGAAAAATCCCACTCTACTAACTCTTTTAAATTGTACTCTTTATTGTGATTAATGCTTAACGCATATACTTTGTTATTTGCTTCAAAAAGCCAAATAATTATCTGATTTTCCTTAATATTCAGTTTTTTTATGATGTTTTGTGAATAATTTCCAATATAATCTTTTAGATTACTATCCTCTGAAATAAATGGTGCAAATTCTTTTGATTCCTTTGATTGAAATGTTAGGGAATGGTCATTAATTACTAAACCAGCAAGCAATAAACTCTCAATATCTAGTGGTGATATTGAAACTTCTATTACATTTTTTGCCAATAGAGATAATTCACTAAGTTCAGATGCTAAATCATTAAAGTTGCGTGTTTCAAAAACCTTAGTTAGTATATCACGTAATAGTTTTTTTGATTCTGTTTCTTTAGGAAAATTTTTTGCTTCTAAATTAGATAATGTAGTTGGGTCTATTTCTAGTTTTAGACTTGATAAATAGTTTTCAAATGACGAAATATTATCTATATCCCTATGTTTTTGATGAATATTTTGCAAATTCATCAAAAATGCAACCCAAGGAAAAGCCCCATATTCTTTATATTTTTTTATTTTATCTAGGTTGTTTTTTATATATCCATCTGCCTCAACAATTAACTCATCTAAATTTTCGGTACTTAGTAGTTGAGAGTTGAAATAACTTAGAGTTATTTTTTGCTTATCATATTCATTGAGAGGCATTTGCTCCAAGGTTTTATAAATACTTTTTGCTGTATCATAGAACCCAAAGTTCCTAAAAAATAATAATGAATCATATAATGCGTTATATAATAAAAATTCATCTATTTCTGGTAGTGTAGTTAATGCTGATAAGAATAAATTTCCGTAAAATAGAGCTTCAAAGGCATTATGTTGCTTTGTATAACATCGAAAAAAGCAAAACCAACCAAGAATGGGTATGTGTTCTTCTCTAAGCGAAAAAACCAATACATTTTCTGCAAAATCTCGTGCTTTTTGGTGATAATGATTAAAATTTAGTGTATCAACAAAATTGGACACAATGAAATATAATTGTTTTTTATATGTATCCTTACTTTTAGCTAAAGTAATAAAGATATTTAATAACATGAGATATGTTTGTAACTCATCTTCTGTGTAGTTTTTTTGAGAAATTGTTCCTAGTAAATCAATAAGATATTCAATTATATTATCAACTTCATTTTCATCAAGACCATGATTTAATTCAATATTTGATAAAAAAGTATTTTTTTCCCCCATACTAACAAGAATGCTCTCTAATACTTTTTGAGATTTGTCATAATCAAATTCTCGTGCTTCTTTTGTAGTATCTCTTTTTACTTTAGTCCCATGTAAATTTGCAACAGCATTATGAAGTATGAAAATTAAATGTGATATGCTTTGTAAATTACCAGCTTCTAACCTGTTAATAACATCAACTCTAACAGTTCTATCTTTTTCTAAAGCTATTAAATTAAAAACTTGTGGGAGATAATAATGTATTTTTTTTTCTATATACTTTCTATCAGTATCTTCTTTATAATCTTCTTGAAAGTAATACAGTTGGTTAAGATAGTATTCTACTTTATTTAATTGTTCCCAAATTCTTGAATTTAACGGAATGGTATCTATACCATCTTGATATATTTTTGGGTGCATTTCTTGTGGAACAATAAGATACTCTTTTGAAGTATAGTTTCTTAATTTATCAAAAATAGGGAATGGCTCAAATAAAAAAATCTCAAGATTAGCATTAAACTCTTCTTCAGTATGATAATATCTAAAACTTGCCATTTCTTTTTGTTGAATATCATTATGATTAAAAATGACTTGACCTTGACGCAACTCTCCTACAAAAAAATAGTTTTTTAACAACTGTAAATCTAATATATGATTGCTATTGATGAATAAACCACTCAGAAAAGTATAATTTGTAACAACAATACCATGTATATTCACATTGTTGTTTTCCATAAAATGATTCCTTAATAATTCTTTTCTTTCATTAAGTTTATTAGAGGCTATTGCTACTTTTTCAAGGGCAAGTTGATATTCTTGTGATTGTAATGGAAAATTATATAGGCATACTTCTAAAATAATTAGATTACTTTTGGTTTGGAATACTAATGTGTCTTTTAGAGTAGTGCTAATTTTTATGAGTTCTTGTTGGGCTACTAAGTCAAATTTATATCCATTTTTTAAAGTTTGAGTTAATATGTTTTGAACAGATATTCTAAATGCTTTTTCCAGTCTTTCTATTGTCAGTGCTTTTGCTATTATTTTATCTAACCAGTAAGCTATATGAGCATTAGCTATTGAGGGCATAATAAAATAATAATATTCACCAACCTGCATAAGGGGTGTTTGCCACAAACTTTGAATATCATTTAGAGTTGATGTTAAGACATTAAGAACTTTTTGCACAATAGCCTTACTTTGCTTGGTGGCTTTTATTAAATATTTAATTAGTATTGATTTCTTAATTTTGATAGGCGTAAATTTAGTATTCTGACTTTCTACTGCTTGGTCTATAATTTCTTTATTGTTAAAATGATGAAAACTCGATTGCAACGCAGATAATATATCTAATAATTCCACCACTGTTATATTGTGACAGTATTTTAATGGTATTTTTTCCAAATGGGAAAAAAACATAATGAGTAAGGAAATATTTTCCATATCATTCAAATCCCACTCTCTTTCTTTATGATTTATAATAGTAACAGAGTTATCTATTATTTTTAACTCTGGTATAATTCTTTTCTCACTAAAAGAATTATTTATAGAAAAAGACATCTCATAAAGCAGATTTGAGTAACGAAGTTTTCCAATTTCTTGCTGAAAATAATAAATAGGTGGTATATGCTTAAAAATAATAGCATCATCTTTTTTCTTTAGCTCCCCCCACTCAAATTTATAATAATTAAACGCATTTTCAATGTTTACATAAATATTTGCTGTTAAAAGCAATAATCTAATTAAACCTATTTGTTCTATCTTTTCTAATTTTGGAATAGTAATATTATTCTTTGGATTAAATGATACTACTATATCCAATAGTAAATTACAAACATCTACAAATACATCAACAGCATTTTGTGCATCTACCTTATCACCAAAGATATTTTTAAGTTTTGGGTCTATTCTATCTTCTAAACTATGTATAAATGTAGTATCTCCTAATATTGCGTCTTTCATTTCCTCTTTTAAAGAAAAATAATCAACATTATACAATGCAAAAATATTGTTTATTAATTCAATCTTATCTAAATTGATTTTATCAATTAAATCTTCTATTTGGGTCATTAAAAATTCATAGATAGAATTTAATTCAAGTATAACTTTGATAGATTCTATATTTTCAATATCTTCAACATTATATTTATTTTTTGTTATTTCATCTTCAATAGACTTAATAAACTCTATTTTATTAAATTCATCACTAAAAGGATTAGCAAAACCGTATTGTAAAACTATGTTTTTCACAATATTTTTGAGTTGGATTTTCATTATGATAGGGTTTAAATACAATCAAACTAACTATAGCATCAATTTTATACTTTCTAATAAACACTTCCAAGTATTTTATTGAGAAAATTATAAAATTTAATTACGTTTAAAAACGGATTTATTGCAACAGTCTGTATGCCTTTAAATAGTTTTTTATTTTTCGGGACACTCTCCATTTTGTAATTTTTCTCTAAATCGAGAAAAATACTACACCAGCTACCACCAAAAAACCCACAACTTTTTGGTACAAGCATAAAAGTAAAGTTTTCATTGCAGCCTCCTTACTTTTAGTGGCTATTTCGGCGTATGCTTATAGACTACACAACTACATTGAGGACAAAAAAGAGAAATTAGCCTATATCCATCAAATTTCTTTTACGCCTGTAGTCGCAGATTCGGGACTTTTAGAGGCAAGTGTTTCGCCAGAAACTACTGCCACGCCTGCCAATACTACGACTGTAACTACCGACAATCCGTTGGCATTTTATACCAATAACATTTATAACGGAAAATTCCTTTACACCACAGACAAATGGGACTTTGCCACAGACCAAAACGGCGAGGACATGAACAGCCCCTATGGTGAACCTTACAAAGACCAACTCAAAGGCTTGTTCAAAACGCCTAATAACCTGCCTACCATTGCCAATAAGTCTATTTGGTTGCGGTTCAATGTATTGAACAAAGGCAGCCAAAAATTGTATATAGACAATATCAAGTTAGAAAAAGTAGGGACTTACAAGATTAACCCACAAAAAGTAAAGTGGAATAACTGGATAACCCCCAAAGATGGCGAAAAACGGTTTGAATTACTCTTGACCCACGAACCGCAAGTAGCTGCTATAGTGGCATTTGCAGAAGTACCACCCCAAAATCCGCAACATTTTTCTTTGGTCATTAACACAGACACAAGTTGCGAAAGCTACATTTACAAATTCCGATTAGTCATTAGTGCCAATGACGCACAAGGTAAACGGTACACCATTACCTCAGACAAAGTGTATAGCATAGGCAGATTGAGTGAGTTGTAAACAGCAGCAAAGTTTAGTATTTTGAGCAAGCATTTATAGCAGAAAATTGTAATTTGCCTACCAAAACTCTTGCATACTGTATTTTTCATGAAAAAACCATTACTCATAGTCGTTGTAGGAGCTACGGCAGTAGGCAAAACAGCCACTTGTATAGCCCTTGCTCAACGCCTCCAAACTGTTATTTTGTCGGCAGACTCTCGACAGTTTTACCAAGAAATGACCATTGGCACAGCCAAACCTACACCCACAGAACAAGCCCTTGTACCCCATTATTTCATTGATAGTCATAGCATTACAGAAGAATACAGTGCAGGACAATTTGAAAAAGATGCTTTGAATTTATTGGATAAACTTTTTCAAGAACACTCCGTAGTAATTCTAACAGGTGGTTCAGGCTTATACATTCAGGCTGTAACAGAAGGTTTTGATGAGATGCCCGAAATACCTGAACAGCTCCGCCAAACCCTCAACGATACGTTGGAAAACGAAGGGTTAAGTCATCTCTTAACCCAATTACAAGAGTTAGACGCAGTGTATTATGAACAAGTGGATAGGGCAAATCCGCAAAGAGTGATACGTGCCTTAGAAGTTTGTTTGGCAACGGGTAAGCCTTATTCATCTTTTAGGAAACAAGAAAAAACTGCCAGACCTTTTGACATACTCAAAATAGGTTTGGACAGAGAAAGAGAAGAACTTTATACAAGAATAGACCAACGTATGGACATCATGTTGGCAGAAGGGCTATTAGAAGAAGTCAAGAGTTTGTACCCATACCGCCACCACAACGCCCTACAGACTGTAGGCTACAAAGAAATTATTGATTATTTAGATGGACAATATGACTGGGACGAATGTGTCCGTTTGCTCAAACGCAACAGCCGTAGGTATGCCAAACGGCAACTCACTTGGTTTCGGCGTGATACCGAAATTCAGTGGTTCAATGCCAATGCTACAGAAACTTTATGGCAGTTTCTTACAAATTATTTGCAAAAACAGTAAATTTGTTACAATAATAGCTATTATTAAGGTTTTGTAACATAGACTTTAGTCTGTGTCGTAATTAATTGATTAGCAATATATTAAAAGCACAGACTAAAGTCTATGCTACAGACCTTGATAACTTGTAAGAAATTTCTTCTAAATCTACTTGCCATGCACGCCAATTTGATTACGTATATCAACCGTCCATTAGAAGCCCACGAGTTGTTGTTACAGCAACTTTTCCCGAAAAATTCGCCTTTGTTGATAATGGATATCGGAGCTTGCGAAGGAGATAGCACCGTAAGATACGCCCAGCAGTTTCCACAAGCTACGTTATATACATTTGAGCCACTACCCAATAATATGCGTGCAGTGCAAGAGGTTGTAGCACATTTTGGCGTACAAGCACAAGTAAAGCCTTTTGGAATAGCTTTGTCCAATCAAAATGGTACGGCAGATTTTTATAGGTCTTCTGGTCAGCCTGACAGTGTGAAAGATGCAGATTGGGATTTTGGAAATAAAAGTTCTTCTTTGTTGCCACCCGATAAAATTAAAGAAACGCACCAATGGATGAAGTTTGAAGAAGTGGTTACAGTACAAACACAAACTTTGTTGGATTTTTGTGCGGAACAACAAATTACGACCATAGACTTTATTCATATAGACGTACAAGGGGCAGAATTATTGGTATTGCAAGGGGCTGGGCAGCAACTTAAGCACCTGAAAGCCATTTGGTTAGAAGCAGCTAATGTAACGTATTACAAAGACCAAGCAACCCAAAACGAAATTGGTGCTTTTATGCAAAGCAAAGGTTTTGTAAAATTATTGGATACGATTTATGACCAAGCAGACGGCGACCAACTTTGGGTGCAGCCTCGTTTGTTTGACCCAGAAAAACAAAATTTGCTGCAAAAAATACAGCAGCAACAACAACAAGATGAACAACTCTATTACGCCCAAAAGAAAAAAGAAGAGAGAAATAATCAGTGGCAACAACTTCTAAACCCTCTAAAACGTTGGGTAAAAAAGCTATTTTAACCATTCCATTCAGCTAACTTATGAAGTTTTTTTCGGAACTCAAAGACCTTTTAGTCATAGACATAGAAACAGTAGCTTTGTCGCCTTCTTATGACGAACTGCCCGAAGTGATGCAACAGTTTTGGTGGCGAAAAGTTGCACATACCTTAGACAAAGAAACCGTACAAGATGCCTATAACCGCCGAGCTAATTTGTTGGCAGAATTTGGCAAGGTCATAGTTATCGGCATTGGTTATTTTCATAGGATAGATGAAAATGATTTTGGCTTGCGTATCAAAGCCTTAGCCAACCATGACGAAAAGGCTTTGTTAGCCGATTTTGCAGGGCTAATTAGTCATAAATTTGCGAAGTACAACCGTTTGGTAGCCCACAATGGTAAAGAATTTGACTACCCGTATTTGTGTAGGCGAATGAAAATTAATGGCATCAAAATACCGCCTATTTTACAACAACTCTCTCAACGCAAACCTTGGGACAATCCACATATAGACACAATGGAAATGTGGCGTTTTGGCGATAAACGCAACTTCACTTCGCTAAGGTTATTAGCAGAACTCTTTGCTATTCAACCTTGTAAAGACATGAACATAGAAGGTAGCCAAGTACACCAAGTTTATTATGGAGAAGAAAACGGCTTAGAGAGAATTTCGGCATACTGCCGTTGTGATGTACGCATGACCGCAGAGTTATACCTGAAATTCAGGGAGTTACCAGTCGTAAAGCCTGATAATATTATAGAAATTGCTTAAATAACTGGAGTGTGGGCTTTAGCCCACACATTAGGAAAAAAAGGGTTATTAAACGATATTTTTTGCTAAAAAAGTCTAAGAAATATTATCCTGTAATATGTGGGCTGAAGCCCACACTCCATTTATTTAGTTACTTGTTTCCACAAGGCTTTGAGAAAAGGCAAACTTGGCACAGACCACATCACCGCCAAATCTTCGCCAAAATGAGTTTGGTTATTCAAAAATTTTAAGACTCTTTCTATTGGATTATTTTTAAATAAAATTTCAAAAATATCTCTAATACTACCACCGTTTTTCTGCATGATTTCTAACATTAGTTGGTCGTATAACAGAAAATGTCTTTGGAAAGGTGCTTGGTAAAAAGGTTGTCCACTGCTCACTAATTCATTGACTATCAGACTACTTTCTACTTGTATGTTCAAAAAAGTATAGCCCGTTGTGGGTTTAGATGCTCCGCCTTGCGTACCTATGTAGCATAAACGGTTGCCTTTGCGTTTCGGAAACTGAAAATCTGTCATAGGAATTATACCAAATTCTTCTTCTTCTATCTCGAAATCTGCAATATTGAGTTGTTCTTGAATATATTGCCTCAAAATATGGTCATAGTCGGCAGTAGGTAAAACCTCTTTCCCAAAAACGGTAAACTCTACTAAGGCTTCATCGGCTTGGTAAGGCAAAGTGTAAACAAACCGTACTTCTTGGCATTGGGGCAACCGAAAATCAAACATGGTGATAGTCTGCGTATCAAAAACAGGTTTTGGCGTTTTTATTTTCCACCCTTTGAAGTGCTGTAACAAATACCTGTAGTCCGTAGCTTGTGGGCTGTAGGCTTGCGGTTGAAACAAAGAGTGAAAAACATACTCCGCCTCAAAATTACCAACAGTTGTTTGTACGGTTATTTTTGTATTATTTTCTACTATGTCTGTAATGCTTGCTTGACAAAACACAATATTAGGAAATAACTTAGCTTTTTGCTGTACTTTTTCATAAAAATCTATCCCCCGAATAACCTTGTAGGAGTAGTTTGTAAGTGGGTACACAGTAGAAGATTTTTCGGTATGTACGGCTATGTTTTTCCATTCTTTATAGACAATATCGTCAAAAAGTGTGAGCTGGTCTGTCCAAAAACACCATGTTCTATCATTCGCATTTTTAATGGCTTTGTCTATTACCAATATTTTTTTTTGTGCCAACTTACTTTCGTTCAATAAATGGTACAACAAGCTCAAACCTGCACAACCACCACCAGCTATAATATAGTCGTATTCGTAGTTCATCATAAAACTTTTAACTATAACCTTTTTGGCGAGGTTTAAGTTGTAAGAAAATTAATTAGTTGCAAACCTAACAGTAATAGATGTTTTGTATTGTCTTGCTCTGTTAATACTTTGATTACAAAATAGTTGTAAAAAATTTATTATTTTTTTTAGAAACTCTATTTTAAAAATTTTACATTTGATAGTCTGATACGCAAGGTGCGTATATTAGAGAGTTGAACAAAATGTGAGGCATAGCCGAAGTATTTTGTTCAACGACTCTTCGGGTTACATCCAAAGTTGTTATGTGCAAACCAAAAAGACATTAGTAATGAAGAGAATATTCTACATTGGACTATTTGCGACCTTTTTCAGCTTTTTGACAAGTTGCAATGGGCAGACAAAACAAGAGCCTAAAGAAACCAAACAAACGAAACAAGTTGGTGGTGCTTGCGAGGGTTGTGAGTTAATGTATGTTGAAATGCCCAAAAATATTTCAAGTGAACATACAAGTATTGGTTGGACAGAGGGAAAGCAAAAGCTAATATTGACGGGTAAAGTTTTCCAACTTGATGGAAAAACACCTGCCTCAGACGTCATTATCTACTATTGGCATACAGATGATAGGGGTTTGTATTCGTCCAACAACAAAACCCCTAAACAAGCAAAGGAACACGGCAAATTGAGAGGTTGGATAAAGACCAACAAGAATGGCAACTATACAATAAAGACAAACAGACCTGCTGCGTATCCTAATGATAATATTCCGCAACACATTCACCTATCCGTAAAAGAACCAGACATCAATAATGAATATTATGCTGACCTTTATTTTGATGATGACCCATTGTATCTAAACCATAAGAAAAAATATGGCAAACTTGACAGAGCAGGAACAGAAGTACTAAGAATTGTTTTAGACGGAAATATTCAAATTGCAGAGCATAATATTGTTTTAGGGTTGAATATTCCCGACTACCCTATTAAAAACAAGGCAGATATTCAATCGGGTTTAAATATTGGTGAAGACCAACCTTCATTTATGCCCTTTCACGCCTTTGGATTTGACAAAGGAACAAGAACTTGTCCCGTTTGTAAATATGGACGGTATCATGGAATTGTATATTTCGTTGGCAACAATCCAAATTGGGATGACATCAAAAAATGGCTTAAACAATTAGACAACGAGAGTGTAATAAGAGAAAAATATCTTAAAACATACTTTGTTTATGGAAATTCAAAAAATTATGATAAGCAGACACGCCAAACAGAATTAGAAAAAATCGGGGAAGAACTAAGACTTCAAAAAACTGCTTTGACTTTTGTTCCATCATTTGCAGATACTGAAAGCGAAGCAAACCTTAATAAAATAAATGCAAGTGTTGAAAATACATTTATCATTTACAGACACAGAACAATAGTTGATAAGTATGTGAATCTAAAACCAACAGAACAAAACTTCAAGCTAATATCAGAAATACTTGATAAGACAAAAGGTAATTATTTTGACTTAAACGAACCAAAACACGAATGAAAAGCAGTGTAGCACATAATATCGTATTGACAATAGTGGGGCTGACCGTTGTAAACTCAATATTTGTAATTCTATCGGGCATTTGTACAAATGTTGAGTTGATGTTTTTCAAATGCCACACCATTGCCAATACATAAAATATTGAACAAAATGCGAGTCGAAGCCGAAACATTTTGTTCAACGATTCTTTGGGTTTACGCAGTTTAACAAACACAACAAAACAAATATCCATTTCCTTTACTAGTCTTATCCAATAACAACTCCTAACCTTTTGCGTACTCATAGTATAGTTTTAAAATAGGTTTATACCGTATTCAACATTTTTAGTTAGTTAAAAAACTCTTGCCCCACCATAAAACAAGCTGCTTGCAACAAGAGTTGGTGCAAAAGCTATTTACTACAATAAAATCTCTCCCCAAAAATTTGTTTTTTTACAAATCCTTTGCTATTTAGCTGTTTTATTTGGAAATACTTTAGCGAAATTTACCATTCAATCAAAACATCATAACAGCTATGGCAGGAGACAAAGCCACCAAAAGCAAACAAAATAAGACTGAAGCACCTCGTTTCTCCAAAGAAACGTACTTGTTTTGGTACGAAAAGATGCAACTCATGAGAAAGTTTGAGGAAAAAGCAGGGCAGTTGTATGGTATGCAAAAAATCAGAGGCTTTTGCCACTTATATATCGGTCAGGAGGCTTGTGCAGCAGGAGCAGTAACAGCCCTCAAAAAAGGCGACAAATGGATTACGGCATACCGTGACCACGCACACCCTTTGGCATTAGGCACTTCTGCAAACGCAGTCATGGCAGAACTCTATGGCAAAGCCACAGGTTGCTCTAAGGGTAAAGGAGGTTCTATGCACATTTTCGATAAGGCAGTAAACTTTGTAGGTGGGCATGGGATTGTAGGCGGACAAGTACCATTAGGGGCTGGTTTAGCCTTTGCCGAAAAGTACAATGGTACAGATAACTTGTGTTTCTGTGCTATGGGAGATGGTGCGGTGCGTCAAGGTGCATTGCACGAGGCTTTCAATATGGCAATGACTTGGAAACTACCTGTAATTTTTGTGGTAGAAAACAACGGCTATGCAATGGGTACGTCTGTAGAACGGACTTCTAACGTAACAGACCTCTACAAATTGGGCTTGGCATACGATATGCCTTCTGAACCTGTGGACGGCATGGACGTAGAGGCGGTGCATATTGCGGTAGAAAAAGCAGCCGAAAGAGCCAGAAAAGGCGAAGGTCCTACTTTCTTGGAGTTCAGAACGTACAGGTACAGAGGACACTCTATGTCTGACCCCCAAAAGTACCGCAGCAAAGACGAGGTAGAAGAATACAAACGCAGAGACCCCATAGAAGTAACCAAAGCTAAAATTTTGGCGTTGGGTTATGCCACAGAAGCAGATTTGGAAGCTATAGACGCACAAATCAAGGCACAAGTAGATGAATCTGTACGTTTTGCAGAGGAGTCGCCGTTCCCAGACCCTTCGGAGGCATTCAAAGATGTGTATGTGCAAACAGACTATCCGTATATTTTAGATTAATCAAAAAAAGGCTATCTTAGTACGATAGCCTTTTTTGTTAAATGTTATTTTTTGTGATAATACAAGCAAAAAAAGTTTAGTTTTGTTGCTAACAACCTCACGAATGATTAATTTTATTAGGTAAGTTGCTTTAAAGATTTATACAAACGACAACAAAATACAACCTTTATTAAGGCTTTTAATTTATGAAACAATCCTCTTTTTTATTTTTGTTGCTTAACTTTCTTTTATTGTTAAGCTACACCACACAAGCACAATGTGATACCGAAGCACTGAACAACAAAGCCCTTAAAAGTTTGTCAAAAGGCTTTGTGTTTTTGAAAAGCTATAAAGTAGATGGCAAGGCTGGTAGTCGAAAATCTGTGGAATATACTTGTGTGATGAACAGTGACACACAGTATGCCCTACAAATTGTTAGTGCAGAGGGTAATGCCAATGGTATTATCGCCATTTTGTATGACGCACAACGTACAGAGTTAGCTACAAGTAATATTAATAACAAGTTTTTTCAAGGCTGGACATTTAACTGCAAAGCTACGGGTGTGTATTATTTAGTTTTCACGTTCAAAGACTCACAAGACTATTGTGGAGGGGCTGTCATGGGGTTTAAGACGAAGTAAAACAAAAAAGGTTGATTGGTTTTTACTACTAATCAACCTTGTTTATTTTCCATAGGATAGGTTTGCAAACCCTATCCTATGGAAAATAAAAAATTCAAATAAATTAAAACTTACTCTATTTAGTAATTTAAATTTTAGTCATCAAGCATTCTTTACTTCAACACCGCCACCGCCTTCTCTATCAATTCCACCAAGAAATCGGGTTGAATAAGCCCTACATACATCACCAAAGACAGCAGGAAGAACTGAGAAATAGTTTCGGCAGGGTGAACATGACGCATGACATCTCCACGTTGGTAGTCAAATTTACCAAACAACAAGTGAATAATTTTTTTGGCTAAACTGTAAATAATAAAACTAATTAGCACGACCATAATACCTAACACTACCCAATTTTGTTTTTCTGCCAAAGCCTTAAACGTAAGAAACTCACTAATAAACAAACCAAATGGCGGTAAAGCCAAAATACTTAACATACCAAACAAAATAACCAAGCCCCCAAAAGGATACAAACGGAAATAGCCCCCTACACCGTCTTCCATTTTAGAATTGAACACCCGATACACCTGCCCCATTTGGTAAAACAAACTTGCTTTGGTCAAAGAATGTAAAATAAGGTGTAAAATAGCTGCAAAATACCCAATCCCCCCCGTAGCCAATGCAATGATAGCTATGCCTGCGTGTTCCATACTGGAATAGGCGAAAAGTCGTTTGTAGTTTTGTACTTTGAGAATGTACGTTGTGGCAAAAAATAATGAAAGTAACCCCGAAATCATCAAAACATTGTTCATCCAGCCCAAAATGGACGTAGTAGCAAAACATTCGTAAAAACGGAACACCGCCAAAAAACCTGTATTCATCAAACAACTTGAAAACATAGCCCCAATCGGCGAAGGCGAAACGTCTTTGGCATCAATGTCCACATTGAACAAAGGAGCAATACCTATCTTAACACTAAAACCCGTCAGCACCAATAAAAAACACACTTGCAACCAAACAGGGTTCATTTCGTTGGCGTGTGCTTTGATGTTAAGAATAGAAAAATCAAATAAATGAGCCTCTTGTACCGCCACGCCCAAAAATAAAATCCCTGCAAAAGCCACAGCAATACCCACAGAACTCACAAAAATATATTTCCAAGTACCTTCTAAGGCTAATAAGTTACGGTCATGGTAAATCAGTACGGAGGCTGCCAGCGTAGTGGCTTCTACAAATGCCCACAATACGCCTACGTGCTGTGCCATACACACCGCAGCAATGGCGGTAACAAATAAAATAAACCCAAAATTATGGACAGACACATTTCTCCGATACTCCTGACGTTTTTCGTTGTAAATGTAGGCGTGAATATAGGTCGTAATACTAATAATGGTAAGGAGAGTAAGGAAAATTATCCCTAAATAGTCGGTTTCGAAGTAAGAGGCTTCTACGTGATTTAAATAATAGGCTTCATGAATATTCAAAAAAACCAATAAAACCAAATGTGCTGCCGTAATGCCATAACTAATGTTTTTTACTTTAATGAAATAGGCAGCCATTGCCATTAGTGTCGAAATGACTAAAAAAGCTATGATATACATGATTAGTAATTGTTTTGCGAAGTTTGCAAGAACAAATTAGAGGCTTTTCGTGAATATCTGGAGTATTTCTGCCTTATTTTTTGCTTATATTTTCTACTATTTTGCCAAGATGGTTTTAACGCCAAACTTAAAAAAAGCCATACTACCTAAACAAGTAACTAAAACTACATGAATTAAGAAAGAATAGTTAATTCTAAAAAAACAAAATAGTTCAAATATAGTTAATTGTCAAACTATGTAATTTTTATGACAAACTTCATAGATAACCACCAAACTCTTTCCTCTTCTCATGTAGAGTTGCAAGCATTGAAACAAGAGTTGATAGAACAACAACGCAACATGGAAGACCGTCTTTGGTTAGAAGCCAATTTGAGCCGTTTTGACGAATTGATACGCCTCAATTATGACAAAGACATTCCTACCTTTGCCGATATTGTCCTTGAATATTTTGCAGGGCTGACCAATGCTACTCACGAAGCATTTTTTGTGGTGGACGCAGAAAGAGAATTAGTAGAGGCTGTAGGCGGGTATGGTTGTACGGTAGAAACTATGGAAAAAACTTACTTCCAATTTGGCGAGGGTATCGTGGGACAAGCCGTAAAATCTCAAAAATTAATTAGTTTAGACCAAATTCCTATGCGAATAGCCACCTCTGTTTATCATGCAGGTACGGCGTTTTTGGTCGTTAGTCCCTTCATTTTCAACCAAGTAGTGTACGGAGCAATAGAATTAATTACCTTAGAAAAACTGCCTAATAGATATATAGAATTGATTAAAAGGTGTTCGCAAAGTTTGGCGGTTTCTTTACAAAGCATCATTACCAATCAAAAAACTCGGTTATTGTTGGAAGAAAGCATACAGAAAACCGAAGAACTGCAAGCCCAAAGTGAAGAACTCCGCCAAAATATGGAGGAGTTACACGCCATTCAAGACGAGTTGAACCGCAAAGATGCAGAGATGACAGGCTGGATACACGCCGTTAATGAAACATTGGCAGTGGTAGAGTTTAATATGAATGGGCGAATTATTAACGTCAATCAAAAATTTGCAAAATTATTAGAATATGACTCCGAAGATTTGATGGGGCGTAATCATCATATTTTTTTAACAAAAGAATATGCCAACTCTACAGAATATCAAGAATTTTGGCAATCTTTACAACAAGGGCAAACGCAGTTCAATGCCGAATTTCATAGAGTTACTCGTACAGGGCAAGATGTTTGGCTAACTGCCACCTATACACCCGTGAAAGACGCAAATGGTGTGCCTTTCAAAGTCTTGAAATTAGCAATGGACGTAACAGACCGCAAAAAAATGACTGTAGATATTTCTAATCAAATGGCTTCTATCAATCAATCTTTTGCAGTCATAGAATTTGACTTAGACAGTACGATTAAGTATGCCAACGAAAATTTTTTGGCTGCCATAGGGTATTCTTTGGAAGAAATTGTGGGTAAAAAGCATAAAATCTTTGTAACTGCCCAACACGCCCAATCTGCGGAATACAAACAACTTTGGGACAATCTCCGCAAAGGCGAATTTCAAAGAGGCGAATTTGAGAGAATTACTAAAAAAGGTAGCAGTATTTGGATTAGTGCCAGCTACAACCCTATCAAAGATGCCACAGGCAAGCCGTACAAAGTAGTAAAATATTTGATGGATATTACGCATTTGAAAGCAGCTTTCACAACAAAATAAAAATACGAAGCCACTGTGCAACGAGAAACACCTTTGTTATTGCCTGACGCAACTACCAACTTGACTGAACAAGAATGGTTGGCAGCTCGTACCCAACAGTTGGAACAGCAAAACCATGCGTACAAGACTTTTGATTATTTTGATGCCGTTATGCAGTGGCAAGACAACCAAACTTTGGGTAGTTGGTCGCATCATGTACTCATGAAACTTTGTATCTTTTTACAAGCCTATCAAGGTGTATTGTATTATGTCAATTCACAAAAACAACAACTTGTTTTAGGAGCTACGTTTGCGGTCAATGACCCCGATAAACTGCAAAATACTATTCAGGTGGGGGCTGGGTTGTTGGGGGCTGCGTGTCTATCGCAGCACCGCCAACTCCTCCCGTACCCTGCCCAACAATTTACTGTAAGTAGTGGCTTACGTACCCAACCAGCTTGTATTTTGGTCTTGCCTTTGGTATATAACCGCAAAACTATTGGCGTAACCGAAATTGTATTTGTTAATACACCTTCACAAGAAATACTCAATTTTTTAGACCAATTAGCTCCACGCATTGCAGGGAACTTAAATGCTTTGGTAAAAGAAGAAATTTTACAACAAACCCTCCAAAGGGTGCAAGAAAGTGAAGCCCGCCTACAACAAATGGCTGCCGTAACTACCGAAGGAATTTTGTTTGTAGAAGGCAAACGAATTATAGAAGTGAATGTGGCTTTTTTGAATTTGGTAGGCTACCAAGCACAAGAGGTTTTGAACGAAAGTTTAGATAAGTTTTTCAAAAAATCTATTCTTTCGCAGTTATACGAAACGTATATAGAAGCGGAGTTGTCTTGTAAATATGCCGTAGAATGTCATGTTGCCATTAATACAACTGAAATGGTGATTAAAAAAAATAAAGTAAGAGTATTGAGAGTAAGAGATATAACGGAACAAAAATTAGCCGAACAGCAAATAGCCTTACAACACCAACAATTAGAAGAAGCCAATCGAATTGTAGAATTATTGAAAATTATTGAGGCAAAAAACGAAGATATTACCACAAGTATTCGGTATGCCCAACGTATCCAACGAGCTTTGCTGCCACAACGCAGCCAATTACAAGGCTTTTTTGAAGACTATTTCATGTTGTACCACCCCAGAGATATTGTAAGTGGAGATTTCTATTGGTTACAACCCCTACAAAACCAACAAGTGATGTTGGCATTAGGCGACTGTACGGGACATGGCGTACCTGCTGCCTTTATGTCTATGTTAGGCATTGCAACTCTCAATCATATTACCTTACAAAAAAATATTTATACACCCAACGAAATTTTGTCTGAACTACGCAAAGACATTTATTATTTGTTGAAACAAGACGAAACAGAAAGTAGGGAGGGTATGGATTTAGCTCTTTGTCGAATAGATTACAAAACTCAAAAGCTACAATTTGCAGGGGCAAAAAATGATTTAGTTTATTTCCAGCACCAAACCATGCACTTACTCAAAGGTAGTAAAGGCTATATTGGCGGTACGATAAGCCAAGTACCATTTGATTTACATGAATTTGAAATCAATACGCCTACTGTATTATACTTGTTTTCAGACGGTTACAGAGACCAAATAGGTGGAGCAAGAAAACGAAAGTTGGGTTCTTCGCCTTTTCGCCAACTCTTGCAAGATATTCACGAGAAAAATTGTAGAGAACAACAATTATTTTTAGAAGATTTTTTCAAAGATTGGTTAGCCAAAGGGCAAGAAACACAATTAGATGATGTTACAGTGTTAGGAGTTAAACTTTTGACTGATAAAATAGTTTAGTACAAAAAGGCTCGCAAAGTAAGCAAGCCTTTTTTATTCGTAGTTGCGAATCTATAATTAAATTACGATTTTTGCCTATTCAAATTTTATCAGATAATTATGGCTATTCAAGTTGAAGATATACTAAAAGCCTTGTCCACTGTACAAGACCCTGATTTGAAAAAAGACCTTGTAACCCTTAACATGGTCAAAGACGTGGCGGTAAATGGCAAGGAAGTGAGTTTTACTGTAGTGCTAACCACACCTGCCTGTCCACTCAAAGAAAAAATACGCCAAGACTGCGAGGCTGCCATTCAGCAAATTAGTGCAGATTTAGTGCTGCGAATAACAATGACTGCCAACGTAAACACCTTGCGTTCTTCTACACCTATCATGCCCAAAGTGAAAAATATCATTGCGGTAGCATCTGGCAAAGGCGGTGTAGGTAAATCTACGGTAACAGCCAACTTAGCCGTAGCTTTGGCACGTACAGGAGCAAAAGTAGGCTTGATAGATGCAGACATTTTTGGTCCTTCTATCCCTACCATGTTTAATTGTGAAACAGCCCAGCCCGGGGTCATTAAGAATGGCGACAAAAATGTGATTATCCCTGTAGAGCAATATGGTGTAAAGTTATTGTCGATTGGTTTCTTGACTCCAGCAGACGGAGCTATAGTGTGGCGAGGCCCTATGGCAAGTTCTGCCTTTCGCCAATTTATGATAGATGCAGATTGGGGCGAATTGGATTATATGTTAATAGATATGCCACCCGGTACAAGTGACATTCACCTGACCTTAGTGCAAACTGTGGCGGTTACGGGGGCTGTTATCATTACGACACCTCAAAAAGTGGCTTTGGCAGATGCCCAAAAAGGTTTGGCAATGTTTACTCAAAAACAGATTAATGTGCCTGTGTTGGGAGTTATAGAAAACATGGCGTATTTTACACCTGCCGAACTGCCTAACAACAAATATTACATTTTTGGGAAAGATGGCGGTAAAGTATTGGCTACTCGCAATGACGTAGATTTCTTAGGCGAAATACCTTTGGTACAAAGCATTAGAGAGGCAGGAGATAACGGCAAGCCTATTGTGATGACCAGCGAAATAGTGGCAAATGCCTTTGAAGAAGTAGCCCAAAATTTAGCCAGAGCCGTAGCATTGCGTAACCTCGAAGCTCCTACCCAAAAAGTAGAGTTTACGGTACATTCGCACCCTACACATTAATAATTAAGCCTATTTGTTTTAAAAAAATTATAGATTTAGTATAAAAAAATCCCCACAAAGGCAGTCTTTGTGGGGTTACTGAAAAACTGATACCATACTGTTTTGTGGGTCAGTGTTGAAGTATAAGACAAGTTATTTGTAACGGTACGTGATTCTTCCTTTTGTCAAGTCGTAAGGCGACATCTCTAACTTTACTTTATCACCGGGTAGTATCCTGATGTAATTCATACGCATTTTACCTGAAATATGGGCTATTACTTGGTGTCCATTTTCAAGTTCTACTCTAAACATAGCATTAGACAATGCTTCTAAGATTGTACCATCTAATTCAATATTGGATTGTTTCGGCATAAATTGGTAGTAATTAAAACAGTTTTCTTTTTAATAAAAATTTAGTGCAAATGTAACCTTTTTTTAGGTATTATTACGAATAAAAGTGGTTTTCTGCTCAAGTAAAATTGATTTTACTCTAATAGCACTTCTATTCTTGCAACTTGTCTTTGATATGTTGCAAAATCTCCTGCCCTACTTGCATACAAAAGTTTTGGATTTCGGTGTATGTGAGTTGTTGGTGATATGGTTTTTGAAAGATAACTTTTCGATTATTTTCATATTCTTTAAAGTTATGTGAATCAATTTCATTTTCTATAATTCCATAAAAAATTGTATAAGTGTATTCTTCTAACCCAATAGATAAGACTATATTAAGAGAAAATGGTAGAGAATACTTACGAAATCTATGTAACAAAAATCCAATATTTATGTATTGGATAGACTCATTTCCTAAGTCATAATGAAGGATATTATCAAACCCGAGAGATTCATAGGGTATTTTTTTTTCAATAGTATCCCAATCAGATTTTCTTATATCTTCCAAAAAAATAGGATAAGAATTATCAATGGAAACCTCAACCATTTTTTTTACTACACCAAATTTAGTTACAGATATAAATAAATCTTTAAACTTATTAGTTGTTTCATCTAATTCATCTGTTAAGGGTTTTAAGCTACTTTTGTAAAGATACATTTGTGTCTTTATTGACTTTTTCATTTCTATTTTATCTCCTGTCCCTGCCAATTCTTTTGCCAACAAAGTGATTTCTTTATCTAAATCTGTAGGTTCGGCTATACTTTCGCCCTTTATAGCTTTGTCATAAATTTGGTAAGAATGTAAAACCGCCTTCGCTACCAACTCCACAAACTCCGTAAAATTACCCGCATCTGCCTGTCGTAAAGCAGCATAATACTCTTGCCGTTTATCATTTCTAATGACGGCAATAGGATACAAATTTTGCAACAAAATAAGGTTCATTAACCAACGGGACATTCTGCCGTTACCATCTCCAAATGGGTGAATCAAGACAAATTCGTAGTGAAATAAAGCTGCCAACACAATAGGGTGCAAACTACCCTGTTCTTTATGTGTACGATACCAAGCCAATAAAGCCTCCATGCGTGCAGGCACTTCTTCGGGACGTGCATAGTAAAACATTTCGCCTGTTACTGTTCGCACATGATTAGGCTCTGTTTTGTACTCTCCTACTTTAATGAGTTTGCGTGTGGGCAAACCTTCGGCTGTTTGGGCATCTACATAGTAGTCTTCTACCAACATTTCTTTGTGCAAATCCCGAATATCTCTTTCTATAAGTTCATATTGGTTGCGTACAATGTCTAACAAGAAATTGACCACCTTGTTATGTCCTTTTATGTCCAAATGGTCTTTCAGTGGTTTGCCTTTGGCGGTCAAACCTTCCATCAAAAACGTAATCGTTTCGCCATAAGTCAAAGAGTTGCCTTCAATGGCGTTGGAATGGTAGTTCCAATCAAACCGTAGTTTTTGTAGGACTTTCTGTTCTATGTCCGCAGGAAAAGGACGCAAAGCCTCTATTTTTGCTCGCAAACTATCAACTTCTTGTAAAATAGGTAGTTGGTTAAGAGAAAGTACATTTGGAAATAAAGCCATATTGTAGAAATAGATATAATTTAGCCCTACAAAGATAGTTCTTTATAGGGCTGTTTACTGTTTTACAAGGACAAGAGTTAGGAAAATATTTAACTTAGACTTACTTATTATTTAACGTGATTTGCGTAATATAACTGTACCGTATCCTTTGGGGTGCAAGGTCAATTTTAGTTAAATTTTTAAATTAAAAAAATATATTATTGACCTTGCACCCTAAAGGGTACGGTACACTAAGCAACTTACATTACTTACTTCATCTCCGCCAAATTCACAATCACACCTATTTGTCCTTCTTTCATCTGCAGCAGTTCGTTGTAAGTCATAGCAGAACGGCGGGTGCGGAAAGTTCCTAAAATGACCCTATAAACCGTTTTATTTTCTAATACATCTACGTGCAAAATGATATTGCGGTGGAAGTTTTTTTGTAAGTCCTCTATCTTGGCTAAAACACTTTCGTAGCTCTCAAAAATGCCCAACTGCACGCCATAACCTTCTGATTCTTGTTTTTCATAAAAGAAACGGTACAGTCCTTTGCCCGCAGGTATCACAAAACCACTTTGCGGAGGGTCATCATACATTGGCAACAAGTCATCTGGTTCGCCATGTTTGTTTGCGTTGCGTTTCAGGGCTGCCAATATGTCTTCAGGGCTTATATAGCCATCTATTTTCTCTATTACCTTGCCTTCTGGCGTAAAAATAAGTAGCATAGGATAAAAATAGACATCAAAATATTCTGCCAATGCTTTGCCCTCTGTAATTCTCGACTCGCCGTCTGTGGCATACCCTATGTAGTTGGTGTTGAGGTATTTTACAACTTCGGCATTTCTAAAAGTCGTTTCATTCATTTTTTTGCAGGGCATACACCAATTTGCATAAAAATAAATGAAAAAAGGTTTGTTGTTGGTACGTGCTGTGGTGCGTAATTCTTTGAAAGTACCATCAAAAAATTGGTAGGTTTTGGCTACTTGTGCATGACTCTCCAACGCAAATAGCATACACAGCACCCATAAAAGTCTATTACAGTGTTTCATGAGCTAATATTTTTAGGCTTTTCTGTAAAAAACAACTGATTTTACAGCCACCTTTTGCCCAAAGATACAACAAAGTAATGAGTCTAAAAAAATATCTAATGTAAGTATTTTGCATAGGATAGGGTTTGCAAACCCTATCCTATGCAAAATAAATAGTAACAAACAGTTATTTATGAGTCTAATGAGGCAATTTATCTCTTAAATAACCGTACACCCATGTACCTGTAATAGCACTTAGCAACACGACAATACTACTCCAAAAACCTGCCCCAATTTGTGCGAAAATGGGACCGGGGCAAGCACCAGTCATTGCCCAACCCAAGCCAAATAATAAACCTCCTATGACTTGCCCTTTGTTAAACTCTTTGGGGTGAATCGTAATTTCTTCGCCGTATATCGTCTTGATATTCAGTTTTTTAAGTAACCAAACAGAAGTCATACCCACTGCCACTGCCGTTCCGATGACACCGTACATGTGGAAACTCTCTAACCGAAACATCTCTTGAATACGAAACCAACTCAACAATTCGGCTTTGATAAAAACAATACCCAACAACATACCCACAGCCAAATATTTCAAATTGTACCACCAAGGGTGCTTTAACTGTGATTCATTTACACAAATACTGTCTGTGCTACGTTGCACAAATTCCGTATTAGTAGATTTTTGTATATCTATAAAACTATGTATTTCTTGCATTTTTTAAAGAAGTTAGAAGTTTAAAATAAAAGGAAGAATAAACCAAGTCATCAGGAAGCCACCAGCCATAAAAGCCATAACAGCCACCAAAGACGGAAGTTGCAAGGTAGAAAGCCCCATAATAGCATGACCAGAAGTACAACCACCTGCGTACCTTGTGCCAAAGCCCACCAAAAACCCTCCGCCAATCATCAAAACAAGGCTACGCAATTCGCCTAATTTTGCTACATTAAAAATGTCTGTTGGAATTAAACTTTGAAAATCTGTAATACCGTAATTGGCTAAGGCTGTTTTGGTACTTTCTGCAATTTGGATAGGTTCGGGATTTGCCAGCAAAGTGCTTGCAATTAAACCACCTAAAAAGATACCTGCAATGAAAAACAAGTTCCATTGCTCTTTTTTCCAATCATACTTGAAAAATTTGATATTCGCAGGCACAGTAGCTGCACAAATATGACGCAAGGAAGATGAAATACCAAAAGACTTATTACCAATGATAAGCAAAGTAGGAACAATCAAGCCGATTAAAGCTCCGCCTACATACCATGCCCAAGGCTGTTGAAGAAATGATAGCATAAGGGAAAACAATATAATTAAGAGTGAAATAGAATTAAACCTATAAGGTTCCGAAAACCTTATAGGTTTGGTTGAGTTATGATTTACTACGCTGTTTTCAAGGTAGAAGGACAAACATATTGCGTAACAGGGGCATCTGTTTTCTTAATAGCCGAAAAACCACCTGCTACTTCTATTAAATTATGAATACCTCTTGCCTTCAAAATAGACGTGGCAATCATAGAACGGTAACCACCAGCACAATGCACATAGTTAGGCTGCTCTTTGCTGAAAGTCGCCATGTAATCATTCAAATATTGCAAAGGTGCATTTTCTGCATTTAACAAATGTTCTGCTTCGTACTCACTGCCTTTGCGTACATCTACTACTTTGAGTTGGTGCTTGTTAGCTTTAAGGCGTTGAGCAAATTCTTCTGCACTGATAGACTCAATCGTATCTACTTCTTTACCTGCTTTTTTCCAAGCCTCAAAACCTCCCGCCAAGTAGCCCACACAATTATCATAACCTACTCTCGACAAACGAGTAATTACTTCTTGTTCAGTGCCTTCTTCAGCTACCAACAACAAAGGTTGCTTAATGTCTGTAATCAAAGTACCCACCCAAGGAGCAAAATCTCCACGTAAACCGATATTGATAGCACGAGGCACAAAACCGTCTTTAAATGTCTGTGCAGTACGAGTGTCTATGACCAAAGCCCCTGTTTCTTCGGCTACTACCTCAAATTCTTCGGGAGTTAAAGCCCGCAAACCTCTTTCCATTACTACGTCCAAACTTTCGTAGCCTTGTTTGTTCATCATCACATTTTTAGGGAAATAGGCAGGTGGAGGCAACAAACCGTCTGTAACAGCCTTAATAAATTCTTCTTTGCTTTTAGCATTCAACGCATAATTTACTTGTTTTTGGTGTCCCAATGTGTCATACGTTTCTTTGCTCATATTTTTGCCACACGCAGAACCCGCACCATGTGCAGGATAGACAATAATGTCATCAGACAAAGGCAATAATTTATGGTACAAAGAATGATATAAATGAGCAGCCAAATCTTCTTGTGTCAAATTAGATTTTACAGCCAAGTCTGGTCTGCCTACATCTCCAATAAACAACGTATCTCCTGTAAATAAGGCGTAGTCTTTGCCGTTCTCGTCTGTCAATAAATAACAAGTAGATTCCATTGTATGACCTGGGGTGTGTATGGCTTTAATCGTAACAGCCCCTAATTGGAAAGTTTGATTGTCTTTAGCAATCGTAGCTTTGAAACTTGGTTGGGCATTTTCGCCGTACACAATTTCTGCTCCTGTTGCTTTTTGTAAATCTAAATGCCCAGACACAAAGTCTGCGTGGAAGTGTGTTTCAAAAATATACTTAATTTTTGCGTTGGCTTTATTAGCTCTGTCCAAATAAGGCTGCACTTCTCTCAAAGGGTCTATGATGGCAACTTCGCCATTAGATTCGATGTAGTAAGCACCTTGTGCCAAACAGCCCGTATAAATTTGTTCTACTTTCATGGTATTATATAGTTTTAGTTTTGATGACAAATTTTAACAGATAGTAAATTTACTATCTGTTTGTATAATGCTTATTGGTTTTGAAAAGTTCATTTGTAATTTTTTTTGACCAAAAATTTTTAGCATCATCTATCGTAGTATTAATTCTTTGGTAATAATAAAAATTCCCATTACTAATACGAACCAGCCAAAAGCAGGTTTAAGTTTGTCGTTACTTACTTTAGAGGCATATTGAATCCCAGTTACAATACCAATCACCGCCAAAGCCGTAAATGCCGAAATGAACTCCCATTGAATATGTACCGCACTGTTCAGGCTACTCACAAAGCCTATCAGACAGTTGAGCATCACCACAAACAAAGAAGTGCCAATAGCTTTTTTCATAGGCAGTTTTGCCCCTAAAACTAAAACGGGGATAATCAAAAAACCACCACTTGCCCCTACAAAACCCGTAACAACCCCAATCAATAGACCTTTCACACCCAAAATTACTTTATTATGGTTGGCGTGTTGTACTTCATTGTTGGCATATTTATCTGGTTTAATCATTTTGTAAGCTGCCAATAACATCAGCAAAGCAAATAAAAGTAGTAAGCCAATAGGTTTTGACAATGAAAAATCTCCCACTTGTAGAATAGGGTCTGGCACATAAGGCAAAATTACTTTGCGAGCAAAAATAACCCCTGCCACCGAAGTAAGCCCAAAACTAAGAGCCGTTTCCCAAGAGATATTGCCCATTTTTATTTGCCGAATCGTACCTACTAAACTTGTAGCCCCAACAATACCCAAAGAGTAAGTGGTTGCTAATAAGGCATCTACCGAAAATAAATAAACTAAAATAGGGACTGTCAATATAGCCCCTCCACTGCCTGTTAAGCCTAAAACTAAGCCCATGACAATGGCTGCTGCGTAACCAATTAATTCAATAATCATATAGCTATTTTTATATATGTTAATACTATAAAACACAAAAAAGTTTCCCAAGATGGAGAAACTTTTTAAGTATTATATTTTTTCGCAGCAATGTTCTAAACAGCTAATAATGTTCATAAAGTCTGGGTGTCTAAGAAAATAGAAGCTGTGCTTACCTTCTTTGATATAATCTACCAAACCTTTATCTCTCATTAACACAAGGTGTTGAGAAACAATAGCTTGTTCAATGCCTAATAAGTCTTGGATTTCTGTATTATTATATCGTTTTCCACTCCCTAAGAGGTCTAAGATAGCTAAACGTTGGGGGTGTGCAGCTACTTTCAGCATTTCGGCAGCTTTTTGTAGCTTATCAGGTGAGATTCTTTGAGCTAAGATATTCATTGGCTTAATTTTAAAATGGCTTAATTTAAATAGCAAAATAACTATACATTAATATTAAAATGTATTTAACCGTTAAACGAAAAAAGATTATGCAAAGTTGCAAAAAAATGATTTATTTTTAAAAACTTTTTAGTTTGACTTTCGTTTATTATTTTTGCAAACTTTGTTACATGGGGGCGACTGGTTTTGACAGCATGATGTGGCGGAGTGTAAGCACGTAAGGTGTTGTAGGCATTACCTTTATACTAAAACCTTCGAACAGATAACTGGCGAAAGAACTTACGCCATGGCTGCTTAATCCTGAGGGATAAGACGCCTTAGTCCTCGCAACTTTTTACTCTATAGGGGTTGTATATGGGGGCTTCGAAAAATATGGAGTCTGGCGGTGTAGGTTATCATGCACCTAACCAAGTATTCAGATAACTACGGCTACGGTCGGTTCGTTGTTCACCAGCCCTGCCCGACAATCAAGAATGACTAAACGTGTAGAAAGCATTACTGTTACCTTGTTTGGACAGGGGTTCGAATCCCCTCGCCTCCACAAAAAGAACTCTAAATCCCAAAGATTTAGATTTTTTTATGCCTATTAAAAAATAAAATACAATCGTAATTAATTGATAATCAATTAGTTGTATTTAATAAAAATTATTTTGTATAGATATTTTTATATTAAAATAAAAAATATTATTAAAAAAGTTATATTAATAATAGTAAATAAAATGTGATAAATTTTAATTTTTATATAAAAAACAACTAATAAAAGATAACCTATTTTTGAGTAAGCTAAAAATATAACTATTCTAATATTGTAATTTTTAATTATTTTTATTGATATTTTGTATTTATTTAAAACAGCTTACTTTTACTGTAAAATTTCTTTTTTTAGTTAATAAAATAGTGAAAAATTACGAAAAATATTTATTTTTCATTAAAACAAGACATAAAAATTTATTTTATAGTATTTAAAACAGTTTTTAGCCTTTTTAAGATAATAATTATATTAAATAATAAAAATATCGTATTAAATAAAATTGTATTATTTTTATATTGTAATTATTATTTAAAATTAGGTTTATCTAAAGACAATAAAAAAACACCGCAAAAATTACGGTGTTTTTAAGTACATACACAATGACAATCTAATTTTTTGGTTATTGAAAACCATATTTTTTATCATACTCGATGTTATGCGGTAAGGTATCAAGTATTTTATATGTTTCTACTTCTGCCTGTTCCTCGTCTTTTTCTGCTTGTGTTTTTGGGGCTTGTGCTGCGGTTGCCTCTAATGCTGCAATACTGCTTTTTAGCACTTCAAAATTTTTGCTGTCAATCAGTACCGTTTTATCTTTTGGATTAGTGGCAATGACTACAATAACACTGTTTTTAGGTAAAACAGATTTGTCTGCGGTGGTTTCTACAAATAAAATTTTTTTCATAGTGGTAAATAAGATAAAAGGTAATTGAACTTATGAACTTAGTAATAGAAAACAGATAGATTTTACCATTCAATAAGGTTACTACCTGTATGCCTAAAATTGATTGCACCGCCTTTTTTGATTACCTCGTCCCACTCCTCCATTGTTTCGGGGTTGCGGTTTACTAAGACTAAACCATTTTTGAACATTAACAAAGGTGGTTTTTCTTCGTTGTTGGGGTTCTCCTCAAGGTAGTTGGCTTGCATACCTTTTAATAAGGGATTTTTTGTTGCGGGTGCTGGGGCTGTTTCTTTGGGGTTGTTCTTCTTATTAAAGAAAAAATCAATTACTTTTTTCATGCGTGGCTGGGGTGTTGAAAAAGTCTAATAATGCAACTAAACGGAGTAATAACACAAAACAAATTAATGCTGCTGCACTTCCTTCACCTGCACGACCTCTAAGCATAGTCATTGCATTTTCTAAGCCTATAGCCCTGCCCTGTTTGTAGGCTTGTTCTTCGGTGGGTTTCTTGACAAAGTAGGCTGCAATTTCTTGTTTAGTTAGCCCTAAAGCTGCTAACTTTTTAGTTTTCTCTATGCGGTGTTGTTTCGTTGTCATACACTAAATTGTTTTCTTTGAGCTGGTTAGCTATATTTTTGGTTACATTGATTACATTGTTTACTAAACCAATTCTTTTTAAAAAGTCCTCTTTTTCTCTTGCTGCCTCTATTTTTGCCGTATGAATAGCATTTGGCAATGTTTCGTTTACTTTTTTGAATTGTTCTTTGTAAAAATTGTGTGCTGTATCAATAGTTACGCCTGTGTGGTTGGGTTTACTTTTGAAGTCTTGGAAAATCTCCGCAAGTAATTCGTTTACGGTCTTGCCTTTAACCTCTGCTAATGAAGTTAATCGGGTTGCGTTTTCGGGGGTGAAATAGGGCAAACTTTGCATAGTTGAAAATATTAAAGTATATGATAAGGCAAGTTTCGCAAGGTAATTTCTAAGTCTCGGAAAGTTTTACCAATGTTTAGGCTCTTTAATAGCGTATTTTTATCCTGCCACTTTTGTTTTTCCTCCAAAAAGTTTTGTTCTTCTTTTTGTAAGATTGGTATTTTGCCTTTTACCTCTTGGGCTGCTGCTGTGATGCCTGTTATCACTTGGCTTTTTGTGTGGTCTTTGCCCTCAAAAAAATCATTGACAATAAAATTTAAAAATGAAGTTTCCTTGAGTCCTGTTGTGGGTGGTGCTTGCCAAAAATCACAAAGAACAGCTATTTTATTAACTGCTGGGTATTTTAAAGAGATTGCTAACATAATTCTAAGAGTTTTTGAATGATAAAAAAGTAGTGTATTGCTACACTACTTTGTGTGATAGTAGTCCACACGACTAAACCCTTCACCGTTTTTACATGAAAAGCATTTTTTAGAATGCCTTACAAAATTACTAATTAGCTATGCTTTTGTAAAGGACATTTTTTTACTGTTTTTAGCCTATCTTAAACCATTTTTACACTAAAACACTACTTTTTTTGCTTTTAATAGGGTCGTTTTAGTAGTTGTTTTTTGGGGTGTTTTGGCGATAAAATCAAAATAGCACTTTTTTTGTACTAATCTAATATCAAAAAATTGATAGGTTATTATCAAACATTTTTTTGTAACTACTTGATTTACTGCATATTAAACTTTTAAACAAAAAAAGCATTTGCAAAAATGTGTAATCCCTGCCAAGACGCACTGAGGAAAAATTGCAACTGCAAAGCCTTTTTTACCGATATATGATTAGCTAATTATTTGATAACCAATAAAATAAATTATTCTACTATGCTACCTCTTGTCCCCCTTGTTGGTTTTGTTGCAACTCTGCCCCTACTAACATTTATCACTATTCTAATATTTTGTGCTGTCGTTGCTAATTTCTTATTACTAACCAAAAAAGAAAAGTAGTTGTAAAGCTGGTGTAATGCCTGTAATGTTGCTGCGGTTTGGTTTGCAACTGTAAAGCTGGTGCAATGCCTGTAATGTACTTGCGGTTTGGGCTGCAACTGTAAAGCTGGTGCAATGCCTGTAATGTTGCTGCGGTTTGGGCTGCAACTGCAAAGCTGGTGCAATGCCTGTAATGTCCCTGCGGTTTGGGCTGCAACTGTAAAGCTGGTGCAATGCCTGTAATGTTGCTGCGGTTTGGGCTGCAACTGCAAAGCTGGTGCAATGCCTGTAATGTTGCTGCGGTTTGGGCTGCAACTGCAAAGCTGGTGCAATGCTTGTAATGTCGCTGCGGTTTGGGCTGCAACTGCAAAGCTGGTGCAATGCCTGTAATGTACTTGCGGTTCGGTTCGCAACTGCAAAGCTGGTGCTATGCCTGTAATGTCCCTGCGGTTTGGGCTGCAACTGTAAAGCTGGTGCTATGCCTATAATGTTTACAAGTTGTAAATATTTCTAAAATGGTGGGTGTGCTGGTCATCTGTGGCGGTGCTGTTACTGCTTAGTGATGCAAAGGACATTTTTCCTATATCTTTTTTCAACTATTTTTTAAAAAGGACAAATTCCCGACAACTTTTTTCAACTATTTTTTGAAAAGGACATTTTGCCTACATTTTTTTCGACCTTTTTTTCAAAAGGACAAATTCCACACAACTTTTTTAGGGTTTTTACACAAATAAGACTGTTTAGGGCTAAACAGTCTTATTTTACTTATTTCATTTCCTTACGAATTGCCTCTATTTCTGCAATACTTAGCCCTGTGCCTTTTGCTATAGTTTCATTGTCTAAACCTATAACAATAAGGTTTTTGACAATTTCTAAGGTTTTGTTTTGCTCGCCCTCTTTCAAACCTTCTTCTTTTCCCTCTTGCAAGCCTTTTGCATACTTTAAATCTAAGGAGTTTTCCATGTCCCTGTAATACTTCAAACTGTTTTCGTAGTTCTGCCGTTCTTTGGGGTTGTATTTGGCTATTTCTGCTATTTGAAAAACCTTTTGAAAGGCTTTATCTCGCAATTTGGTAGGTATTTCATCTAAAAAAGCTAAGTTTTTAAGCAAATAAAGCCACTTGTCATATTGGCGTAATAGTTTTTTGATAGCCCAACCAAAATGCACTAATTCTTTAGACATGGTTCGTATGGTGTTTACTTTATACTTAGTGTAAGTTGTTTACCTAAACCTATTTCTATAATCCTAAATAGGGTAGTTAGTTGAATATCACTATTGCCGTTTTCAATACGTGAAATATAACTTTTGCTTGTCCCTGCTTTTAGTGCTAATTCTTCTTGTGATAAGTTAGCCTCTTTACGTGCCTCTTTCAACAACTCCCCTAATGCAAATGCTTTTGATTTTCTTTCAAATTCTTCTCGCTGGGCTGTGCCTATAGCACCGTATTTTTTGCTTAGATGTTCTTCTAAGGTGGTTAGATTTTTCATAGGTTCTTTTCTTGGAAATAAGTTTGTTTTAGATATTCTGCTTTCTCTAATTCATTTTTAGGTGTTTTTTCCGTTTTTTTATGAAAACCGTTTAGCACTACTATAAGTTTGCCCTCGTCAAAAAAGCAAAAAAACCTAAAAATATTAGAACTTACCTTTACCCGTATTTCATACAGTCCGTCTGTTCCTTCTAAATGTTTTAAGAACTTTTCGGGAACTCTTGGTACACTTGCCACTAAGTCAAGTACATAGTCTATTTTTTCTTGTACTTGTTCGGGCTGCTGTTCGTAAAACTCCCAAAAGTAATTTTTGTAAAAAACTAACTCACGTATCATAACGTAAAGTTATCTAAAAAGATAACATTTTTTTATTCTTTTCTATGTATAATTTCGTTGTCTGCGGTGCAAAAAGAAAAGATGACTGTTTTTTTATACAGTCATCTTGTGGGTATTTAACTTAGTCGTAAGCCTTTTCTTACAATATCTTCGTTAAACTGTACGTAATGCTTGAGTTGTTTGGTAGATGTCCACCCCATTAGATTACAGATAACAATTTCAGATACACCATTTTTTACATAATTTGAGCAAGCCGTTTGCCTTGCGTGTTTGGTGCAAAGGGTTCTGTTTAAATCTAATAATTTGGCTATAGTTTTTAGATGCCTGTTATGCAGTTGGTTAGCACTTAAAGCTGTTCCCAAATAAGGCAATTTGCCGTTATACCTGTTTAGTATATCTACTGCCCTTTCTGGTAGTGGCATTAATGCCTGTATGCCTGTTTTTTGTCGGTCTTTACAAAGCCACAATTTACCGTCTGCCTCACTTATATAAGTGTGTTTATTTATATCAAAATTACAATAGTCCACAAATGCAAGCCCTGTTAAGGACATAAAAATAAAGCTGTCTGTTACTATCCGTAATTCTTTATCTGCCGTTTTAAACTGCAATAGTTTCTTAAAGTCTATCTCGTTAAGAGGTAAGGGCTTTTCTTCCGTTCCTCCTGTAATCTCTATACCCTGCAAAGGATTGGTTTTGATATACTCTTTTTCTACTGCAAAATTTAGCACTTGTTTTATGGTCTGTACGTGCTTTTTGTAGTAAGCCTGTTTGCAGCTTTTTACATTTTTCTGTAACCAAATCTTAAGTTCTGCTAAAATACTTCTTCGTACATCTTCGCAACTCAAGGTTTTTTTACCTGTGCCTTCTAAAAAGTTGGTAATGTTTTTTAACCTTGTTTTGAAATTCTTTTTTGTATTGGTTGCAAGGTCTTGAGTGTCTATTTTATAGCCTATAAACTCTTTTGCCACACTCGAAAAAGTAGGATATAAAACATTTTTACCTGTTAAAATGCTTTTTATTTTTTCTACTGTAACAACTTGTTCTTTTTGCACTAAGGTATCATGTATAAACTCTATTCGTTTTTTGATGTCCTGTAGTTCTTCGTTCTTGGCAGTGTCATTCAATATAATTTGTTTTTGGCTGTCAAATTCTTGAATTTTTGAAACAACTATACCTGTGCTAATAGGTACACCCCTTACACCATTATAGCTAATAATTAGCTGTATTTTGTAAGCTTCATATTTTTTGCTTTTTGATTTGAGCAACCAAAAACGAACTGACAATTTTTTCTTTTCTCGTAACATGGTAGTTTTTAGATTTAGTTTTTGTAAAAATGATTTGGTAGTTTATTGAAAATCAAACTTTTAGCTTTATTGGTAGTGCTGCCAAAAGTCGTTAAAGTCTTTGTAGTTTTTGTAAAGCTGCGAAAAGCTGCTTACTCGTGGGTGTGCCTGCTGCAAAGCTGTAAATGCCTGTGTGCCTGCGGTGTCGTTGTCTAAAAAACAAAACACCTTTTCATAGTTTTTTAGCCGTTCCGTTGCCTCTGCTGCGAACCCTACTGTATTGAGTACCAAACAATCATATTTAGGTGTCAATGTACCGTAATACTCTAAGCAACTTAGAAAGTCCATAAACCCCTCAAAGATACATACACCTTTGTTGTTTTGGCTGCTGCCCTGTATGGTCGTTATGGCTTTGGGGCTGCTGGCTGCTTTATACAGTCTGTTTCGCAATTCGTAGCCTCCTTTGTCATTGGCAAAACCTACCGAAAAATAGTTTTTGTCTTTATTTTTGTACGTACAATAATAAGCCTCTACAAGATATTTGGTAGCTACTTCGGGGCTTATTCGTCTTTCTGCCAAATATTGTAGTAATGCCTTGTTAGTCAAGGGCTTTACTTTTTTGATAATTATTTTGTTGTGGCTGGGCTGCTGTTGCGGTGCTGTATTTATTTGCTGGGCAAAAAGAAAAATATCATTCGCATTAAACAAGTTTCCTAACTGCTGCAAAGCTGTACTTACATTACAGTTTTGCAGGTGCATAACCAATTCAATTATTTTTCCGCCTTTGTTTTGGCTGTAGTCATACCAAATATTTTGGCTTGTATCTACCCTAAAACTCCCTGTTTGTTGGGTGCTTGCCACAAAGGGACTTTGATACCATACAAAAATACCTTTTACTGTGTCGGGCTGGTATCCTATTTTTTGCATAAACTCCCCTATCGGAATTTGTTTAGCTATTTGAGTATTCATATACCTATTTTTCTTTTTTGGTTAGTAAAAACCTGAGTAATCGACAAAAGTGCGTTTTTATAATGCTATAATGCTTTTAGGGCTTTTTTTGATGTTAAAATATTGATAATCAATATTTTATAAAAGCATTATCTTTTTTTCGGATAATGCTAACTACTGCTAAAAGCATTATAGCATTATAGCATTATCTAACATTATCCGTTTTTGAGATAATGCTTCTATAACTTACTGTATTTCAGTTAATTACAAGCTAAAAGCATTATAGCATTATAAAAGTGCGTTTTTTTACATTACTCATGTTTTTGTTAAAATATGTTAAAATAATAGTTAAAATATTGATTATCAATTTTTTAACTACTTTTTAGTGTTTTGTTACTATTTTTAGTTACTTGCTTTTTTCGGTGCTATTTTGCCTTTCTGAACCTAATTAGCATACTTGCGGGCTTTGTATTTTGGTTTCTCCATTCGTCTGTATTTTGTACTTCTGCAAAGCCTTCTGTGTACTTGGCGTACTTATGTAACCAACTTGTAAAACGTCTTTGGCTTATTTTTACAAAGTCAGGATATTGCAAAATAAAATCATTACACAATGCTTGTTTGTCGTAATCTCTGCTAAATCCTAATTCATCAAAGGTAATATTGAGGTCTTGCATAAAATCAATAAATTCTTTGCAAGTTTCATT